>Ga0316206_1002172_pt1 | contig 14060 bp, 14 predicted proteins | sample 6monthpyrite_MG_FD_204942 | JGI IMG/M metagenome (GOLD analysis project Ga0316206, IMG submission 204942) | Microbial mat bacterial communities from mineral coupon in-situ incubated in ocean water Damariscotta River, Maine, United States -... | ecosystem: Environmental > Aquatic > Marine >...
GCGTATTTCACCGAAGCCTTCGATCTCGCCTCGCGCGAACTCAAAGAGGACTGGCTCCGTAAGGGGATCCGTTCGCACGCGAATATGCTCCTCGATTTCACCTTCCGTGGGTTTAATATGGAGGATGAACTTCTTGGCGGGTATTCCCCCGAGAAGATCGCACTGCGCCGAGCGATCTCCTATGCGATCGATCTTGAAGAGATCAACAAGGCTTTCTACAACGGGCGACGGATCGTCTACGACGGACCGATCCCTCCAGGGCTAGACGGGCATCCCGAGAATCATCGCTCAGTAGCGGCGGCTCATGGTCCGAATTTATCCAAGGCCAAGGAACTCCTCGCCGTGGCCGGGTATCCCAACGGCGAAGGATTGCCTCCGATTCGGTTTGTGTCCTCGAACGGGGCACCAAACCCGGCGGTGGGTGAGATGATCAAGCGTCAGCTCGCCGAGGTCAACATCAAGTTCGATCCGGTCTACTTTGATTTCTCGACGCTGATCGAGAACATCAACAAGAAGAAAGCGCCGATGTTCGGGTTCGCGTGGGCCAGTGATTATCCCGATGCCGAGAACAATCTCGCGTTGTTCTACGGACCCAATGAATCGCCCGGATCGAACCATTACAACTATAAAAAACCAGAGTACGACGCGCTCTATGAGAAGATCCTGACCATGGCGCCGAGCGACGAACGGACCGCGATCTATGAGCAGATGCGTGATATGGTGCTCGAAGACGGTGTGTATGTGGGGGGGATGGCCCGCGAGCGATTCTACCTCATCAACCCTTGGCTGCTCAACTGCAAGCCAACCGAACGCTACTATGGGTGGTTCAAGTATCTCGATGTGAACGACGAGGCAAGGAACTGATTCCAGTTTGCTCGCCGTCGGGCGTGCTTTCTCTCTTTGAACTGATCCCGGAGCTACACCCGTGTGGACCTACATCGTTCGGCGTACGCTGTACAATATCCCTGTTTTTCTGAGCATTATTTTCGTGGTGATGCTCGCATTGCGGGTCAACGACCCGGTGCAGTCCCAACTCGGAAAGAACGCGACGCAAGAACAGGTGCAACTGCTGACCGAAGAGATGGGGCTCGATCAACCATTTCTTGTGCAGTACACGATCTTCCTCCGTGATCTCTCGCTCATCTGGAAGCCCATTGACGAGGAAAAACAATCGGATTCCGACAGTGTGTGGACGAGAAAGGTGACAAGGAGTTGGGACCAGAAGCTGCCGGTGTCTGAGATGATCCTCAATGCGATCCCTCCGAGTATGGCGGTGACCATCCCGACCCTGACGATCACCGCGTCGATCGCCATCTGTATCGGGTTAATCTCGGCGTTCAACCGCGGGCGGGTGATTGATAAATCATTGATGTTCCTCGCGGTGATCGGGATGAGCATCTCGGTGCTGGTCTATATCATTATTGGGCAGTATTGGGGTGCGTATGTGATGGGGGATATCTTCGAGGGTTGGCCATTCCAGATCACGGTGCCCGCCGCGGCAGGGGCGACGCCTTGGTTCTTTTTCAACCCATCGAACTGGGTGGCGTACTGCATGCTCCCGGTGCTGATCAATGTGACCGTCGCGCTTGGATATGACACCCGATTTTATCGTGCGGTGATGGTCGAGGAGTCGCAGAAGGACTACATCCGCACCGCGCGGGCCAAGGGGGCGAGCACCAGGCGGGTGATGTTTGTCCATATGCTCAAGAACGCGATGATCCCGATTATCACGCGGATCATGATCTCGCTGCCGTTTATTATCACGGGCTCGATCCTGATCGAGGTCTATTTCGGTATCCCGGGCATGGGACGAACACTCATCAACGCGATCAACGCCAAGGACTTCCCGGTGATCCAGACCTTTACAGCGCTGTTCGCAGCCCTCTTTATCGCGTCAAATATCTTCACCGATGTGCTCTACGCGCTGGCTGATCCGAGAGTGAGGCTCTCATGAAACTGATGAATCGGCTCAAAGAATCGCCATCGATGCGTAAGCTGCTCCGCAATCGTGGTGCGATGGTTGCGATGAGTATTATCTCGCTCTACATGCTTCTCTTTGTTTGGATAGGATCGATGCAGCTCATCGCTTGGGTAGGCGATGTCACGGATTCCTATGACCTGAGCGATCGCCCGGTGATGGGGGCGCTCTTGCCGAGCAGGACCCTTGAGCGGGTCGGCGCGAGCAATCAGCTTGGCTTCGGGCTCATCGCCGAGCCATCGAAGCGGACGGAGCAGGTGAAGTTCTACTTCAGTCAGGTTGAGGGTGTCTTCAACGAGATCGGGCAGAAGAGCGACACCAGCGAGCACGCTCGCTCGATGCAAGAAATCCTCAAATCAACGAGCCTTGCTGAACTGCGTGTCGCGGATCTGCCGATCGATGAACTCCGAACACTCTATGACCAGGGGATGGCGGTTTTCGAGGCACAGGATACATTGCGCCAGCTTCGCCCCAAGATCGTCAAGATTGATATCGCACTCGAGAAGCTCATCGAGCTCCGAGAGCGGATCGACAACGCCGAGGTCCGCGACGACGAAGCGTTCGAGAACATGTGCGAAGACACCGGGTATGTCCTCGAAGATATCATCAACCAGCTCGAAGCATACAGCGAGATCGCCCCGATGGCGGATGATCCGTTGGCAGTGATCGATACCGAACCGTTGTCCCAAGCAATGGATGCCTTGTTTGACTATGAGCCGATGGATCCGGTCTTCGATCAAGGATTGATCGATCAGATCCAGGGTGCCATCGACACGGCCAGCGACGGGATCGACGCGGCGGTCAACGCCAAGCTCGCCGACATCGAGCCGATACTAGCCCAAATCTACCCGTTGCCCACCGGGCTCGATGGACTCATCTACAAGTTCCGCCTGCTGCTCGGCACCGACCAGCAGGGACGATCGATTATGCTCCGAGCGCTCTATTCCGCCAAGATCGCGATCCAGGTCGGGCTGATCGTTTCGTTCTGTGCCGTGCTCTTTGGTTCGATCATCGGGGCGGCCGCCGGGTACTTCGGTGGGATCGTTGACCATCTGGTGATCTGGCTGTATTCGACCTTCTCTTCGATCCCGTACCTCGTGCTCTTGGTGGTGCTCTCGTTTATGTTCACGGGCTCGCCGCTCGAAAAAACGCTGATCCCACTCTATGTTGCGTTCAGTCTGACCTTCTGGATCGGACCATGCCGAGTGACGCGGGGCGAGGCGCTCAAGCTCAAGAATCTGGATTATGTTCAGGCCGCCCAGGCGCTCGGGGCGAGCAAAGCCAGGATCCTGCTCAAACACATCATCCCCAACACCGCGCACCTGATGTTTATCAACTCCTCGCTTCTCTTTATTGGGGCGATCAAGGGCGAGGTGGTGCTCACCTTCCTCGGGCTTGGGCTCAAGGATGGCGTGAGTTGGGGGATTATGATCTCACAGTCGAAGCCGGAAGTTGTCTCCGGGTTCTTCTGGCAGATCGGCGCGGCGACCTTCTTTATGTTTGTGCTCGTGCTGGCGTTCAATATCCTGACGGATGCTCTGCAGGATGCCTTTGATCCCAAGCATGTCGGATAAGGTCGAAGACTATTGAATATTAAAAACGCCCGAGGATTTGGGCGTTTATCTTTGGGTTTATCTGCATTCGACTATCGCCGGGCGGCCTCGAATCGGCGTGAGATCTCGTCCCAGTTGATGACGCGCATGAACGCCTCGACATAGTCGCTCCGCCGATTCTGGTATTTGAGGTAGTAGGCGTGCTCCCAAACATCCACGCCGAGCAGAGGCACAGCGCCGGTGAACATCATGTCCTGCTGGTTCTGCATCTGAGTCACCATCAGCTGGCGTGAGATCGGTTCATAGACAAGCCACCCCCATCCGGACCCTTCGACCTTGGTCGCAGCGAGCTTGAACTGTTTGGTGAACTTGCCGAAGGACCCGAAATCACGCTTGATCGTCTGGCTCAGATTGCCGGTCGGTTGTCCACCTCCGCCATCGAACTCGGACTTCATCCCGGTCCAGAAGAGGGTGTGGTTGATATGCCCGCCCATATGGAAACTGAGCTGTCGTTGCCAGTATTGAATCAGCGCCGGGTCGCCCTGATCCCAACGGATCGCGTTGAGTTTCTCGATCGCGTTGTTGACGCCGCGTACATACCCGGCGTGGTGCTTGTCATGGTGGATCCGCATGGTCTGCTCGTCGATCACCGCCGAGAGCGCGTCGTAGGCGTAGGGGAGATCGGGGAGGGTGTACTTCTTCGCCTCGCTGTCCCAACCGAGTTCATCGTCGGCGAGAGCTCGGTGAGCAAGGCTTGAAGAGCCGCCCGCAGAAGCAAGAGCGCCAGCAGCCCCAAGCGCTGCGATCCCGGTCATCGCGTTTCTGCGTGTTATTTGTGTGTCCATCGGATTCCTTTCACGAATGTAAATCAGTGGTGTAGATAGAGGAGTGTAGAAAAAAACAGACGCGTTGGTGCGCGTCTGATTGGAAATAGTATATTAAGATATTCGGGTCAGGAATCAGACTCGCCGACCTGCCAACGCCGGAAGGTGGAGAGCTGAGCATCGCCGATCAGATCACTGACTTTTTTGGAGGGCTCCATGACGAATGGTTGTTCGAGCAGGGCGACCTCGGAGAAGAACTTCTTCATCCCGCCTTCGACCATTTTTTCTGCGATCTGCTCGGGCTTACCGGATTCAACCGCTTGTTCGAGCCGGAACTCGCGCTCCTTTTCGACGAGATCAGACGGGATATCGTCTGGGGTCAACCCGAGAGCTCTTGGCATCGCGGCGGTGACATGCATCGCCAACTGCTTGAGGACCTCATCGCTGAGTGAGCCTTCGACCTGGACCAGCGAGCCGGTCTTGCCGTCGTGGTGGACATAGATGCCGTAGGTCGTGGTGCCCGCGGTACCGGTGAGCTTCTCGATCTTATCGATCGAGATATTCTCGCCGGTGGTGATGCGGAGTTCATCGATGATCTTGGTCATCTCATCTGATAAAGCGACCACGCCGGCATCGGCGGTCAGTGCGAGTTGAGCGATCTTCTTGACAGCGTTGATGAAAGTCTCGTTCTTGGCGGTGAAGTCGGTCTCGGCCTTGACCTTGACGAGCACGGCGGATGAGCCGTCGTTTGAGACGGCGATCTCAACGCGTCCCTCTCCGGCGGCGCGATCGGACTTTGCTTCCATCTTGCCCTTGAGTTTCTTCCTGAGCAGGATCTCCGCTTTTTCGATATCGCCGTCGGCTTCGACGAGTGCTTTTTTACACTCCATCATCGCCAAGGAGGTCTTGTTGCGAAGGCTCATCACATCTTTTGCGCTGATATTCGACATGTGGGGTTTCTCCGCCCTGTTGGGCATCAGTTGTTGGGGCTCATGTGACCCCTTAGGTTTTGACTTTGCTCGCTCCCAAGCATTGCTTGAGAGATGAGATAAACTTGATTGAAAATACCGATCAAGATTCAGCGGGTGCCGGTGCCGGTGCGGGTATCGCCGGGGTCGCTGCGGGTTGTGCATCGGTGGAAGTCGCTGCGGGTGCCGATGAGTCGTTGGCACGGAACTGAGCGCGGTTCGATCGGCGGGGGGTGTCCGATTCCGGGGCGGCTTTTTCGTCGCGGGAGGCGGAAGTCTCAACCCGTGATTGCTTCCCGTCGGCGATCGCCTTGCAGAGTTCGCGGACGATCACATCGATCGAACGCATCGAGTCGTCGTTGCCGGGGATCGCGATATCGACCATGTCTGGATCGCCATCAGTGTCGATGAGACAGATGGTCGGGATCCCGAGCTTGCGGGCCTCGCGGAGTGCGGTGGTCTCGCGGTTCACATCGATCGCAACGACCGCACCGGGCATCTTGCTCATGCGGCGGATGCCATCGAGGTTGCGCTTGATCTTGCGCATCTCGCGGCGGAGCTGCGATTCCATCTTCTTGGAGTAGCTCTCAAAGTTGTCCTCGGCTTCAATGGCTTCGAGTTCTTCGAGCCTCTTGAGTCGGCTGCGGATGGTTGAGAAGTTGGTCAGGGTGCCCCCGAGCCAGCGCTCGGTGACATAGTGCATCTCGACATCGCCGACGCGTTGTTCGATAACGCCCTTGGCTTGGCGTTTGGTGCCGACGAAGCAGATATCTTTGCCGCTGGCGACGGTCTTGGTCAGGAACTTGCGAGCGAGCAGGAGCCCCTTGACGGTTTCTTTGATGTCAATGATGTGGATCCCGTTCCGCTTGCCGTAGATGTACGGCGTCATTTTGGGGTTCCAGCTGCTCGAGCGTTGTCCGAAGTGGATGCCCGACTCGATGAGATCTTGCACAAGTGTGTTGGCCATGATACCTATCCGTTCCTTGTCAGCGGCACCGGCAGCGCGATCGGTCGCTGCTCGAGGGCGCTTTGGTGACGAATCATCGATCGACGAAGATTCTGAGATCGTCGATCTTGAACTGAGTTACAAACTATCCCGATCTGGGAGTGCCCAAGGCCGATCGCCCTGGACTCATGAGTATAGATAGCCAACCCATCCAAAACCAAGTGATTAAACGAGAAGTACCATATTTGCACATGCGAACTAAATCCGTACATAGAGATCGATTCGTAGAGACTTTCACAATGGCATTTCGGAGATATTTGTTGAGTCCGATCACCGGAGGCCCGATGGAATGGGTGTATACCCCCTCTACCACACGGAAAACCAACTTGGAGACTAGAAATGTCGAGCAGTGGGCTCATCGTAAGGAGAACAGAAAGATTTGAGATTTCGCTCCCTGCCAAGGTGCGTGTTGCGATGCAGCATCTCGACTCGGTCCAGTTTGTCAAGGGAGTCACGGATCCTGATCGGTGGATCAATGTGGATGTGGTTGATTTCGCTCAAGGCGGGATCGGGTTTGTCTCAGACATCTTCTTTGCCCGCGGGCTCGAGCTTGAGCTCGAGATCATGGATATTGGAGTGGTCGAGGGCGATTCGCTCATCCAATGCACGCTCCAGATCAAACGAGTCCAGATGACGGATCGCCGCCCAGCGTACCTCGTTGGGTGCGCCTTCAACAGCGTCGATGACGAGACCAAGAACGCGATCGATTCGCTCATCAATCGACTCTCGGGGATGATGGACGACCAAGACAACGACGGGGGACACGATGCTTGATACTTCTGAGTTTATTCTCCAAGCCTTGATCGAGGCGAAAAAGATCTCCGAAGCGGATGCGAAGAAGATCCGAGCTTCTGTTGTTGAGATGGAACTCGAGTTCGATGAAGCAATCATCCGATCGAATGTGGTTTCGTCATATGATGTAGCCATTGTCAAGGCATCAATCTGTGAGTATCCATTCGCGGATTTGACCAAGTTTGATATTGAAATTCGTCACTCGCGGTGTATCCCAAAGCCGGTTTCCGAGCGTCTCCGTGCTTTCCCATTATTCATTCTTGGGGAAATCGCGACCATTGGGATGGAGGATCCGCTCGATCTCCAGGCAATCGACGAACTCCGTCAGGTGCTCAAGAAGCAGATTGATCCGGTTGTCTGCGATGCCCAGCAACTCCGGATGCTGATCTCGCGAGCGTATACACTCGACTCCGGTTCGGGCGTGATCGAAGACGGCGTTGATGATCACGAAACGGTTTCGAACCAAGAGCCGGTCGTTGCCGCGGTCAATCAGATCTTGTTCTCGGCGGCCGAGATGAAGTCGAGCGATATCCATATCAATCCAGACGAAAAGACACTTCTCCTTCGCTATCGAGTGGACGGGGTGCTCCAGTCGCAGCGTGGCCCGGACCTCTCGATGCACGAGGGTTTGATCCAGCGGCTCAAAGTGATGGCTCACCTTGATGTCACCCAGACCCGCCGTCCGCAGGACGGTAAGTTTCGATTCAAACACAACGGGGTTCCGATCGATGTCCGGTTGAGCATTATTCCCACTATCCACGGGGAGAATGCTGTGATGCGTCTACTGAGCACCGCCAGCTCGATCGGACAGATCAAGGACCTAGGCATGCCGATGGATGTAGCCGATGCCTTCGCACAGATGATCTCCAAGCCGCACGGTATCGTCCTCGTGACAGGGCCGACCGGGTCGGGGAAAACGACCACGCTCTATACTGCGCTCAACGAGATCAACACACCGGATCGGAACATCATGACGATCGAAGATCCGGTCGAGATCCGATTACCGTTGATCCGCCAGGTCCAGGCCAATGCAGAGATCGGGATGACCTTCGCCAGCGCGCTGCGTTCGATGCTTCGCCAGGATCCGGATGTGATCTTGCTCGGCGAGATCCGTGATGAAGAAACCGCCAAGATCGCGGTTCAGTCCGCATTGACAGGGCATCTGGTGTTCTCAACACTGCATACAAACGATGCGATCGGGGCGATTCCACGCCTTCGCGAGTTCGGAGTTCCGGCATTTGCGATCAACAATGCGTTGCTCGGCGTGATGGCGCAGCGCCTCGTTCGGAAGGTCTGCGTGGATTGTGCTCAGCCTGATCCAAATACTGCCCAAGGGCTTGAGAGTCTCCATCTCACTCCATCTCAGGGCGACTCATTCCTAGTCGGAACGGGTTGCCCCAAGTGTGCGAGCACCGGATATCGGGGTCGGATTGGGGTTTACGAGTTGCTGTGTGCGACGCGGAATGTGCGAGAGCTCATCGACCGCAGCGCCAATGCGTCAGAAATATTCGATGTTGCCCGGAGGGAGGGGATGCGCCTGATGCTCGAAGACGGGATCGAGAAGGCTCGTATGGGGCTTACAACACTCGACGAGGTCAAAAAACTTCACGCCACGATCGATATCAAACTCTCGGGTGAATCTGTCGAAGACCAGATGCGTCTGTCTGCCTGATCTGAAGGGATGCTGAGATGGGTATGAAAACCTTTCAATACAGAGCGATCGACGAAAAGGGTGCCCGATGCAAGGGGACAACTGATTCGCCGACTGAGCAGGATGCGTTTCAGGCGCTTTCTTCAAGGGGGCTTGTGCCGCTCTCGCTCAAAGAGTCTGCGGGCTCCGGGTTCAGCCTTCAATCCAAGCGTGTGAGCAAGAGTGAAGTCGCCACCCTGACGCGAGAGATGAGCGTCCTGATCGAAGCGAGTATCCCGATCGCACGAGGGCTGCTCTCTGTGGCCGAGCACGAAAAAAACCCGCTCTTGCGTGATATGGTGACTGATATCGCGACCATGATCGAGGCCGGTGAGAAGGTGACCTCCGCGTTCGCAAAGTACCAGCATGTATTCGGCGATGTCTATGTCGAGACCCTCCGATCTGCAGAGAAAACCGGGCAGATCGGCCCGGTTGCTTCGCACCTGGCCGACATGCTCGAACGGAATATCGAGACCACCCAGCAGATCCGAAGAGCGCTCGCATATCCGATCATCGTGATGTGTGTTGTCGCATTGGCATTGAGCGTGATTGTGATCTTCGTTGTGCCCAAGTTTGCTGACATTTTCGAAGCCAACGGCGTCGACTTGCCCATCACCACTCAAATCATCCGCTTCGCTGGCGATTCGCTGACTCAGTACTGGTGGGCCTATCTCACCATCGCGCTCGGATCAATCTATGCACTTAAGAAAGCATGGGCCAACAAACAGGGGCGATTCCGGATCGAGATTCTGCTCCACAAGCTGCCCTATATCGGGACCATGTTCACCGCGGTGACCACCGCCCGCTTCAGCCGGGTGATGAGCATCGGGCTCGAATCCGGGATCGAGGTCATCGAAGCGATCGAGATCGCGGGCAGCGCCACCGGGCGACCAGTGTTTCAGGACGAGTGCGTCCGCATGTGCGATCGGATGCGCAACGGTGATGCGCTCGCCGATGTTATCAACCGGGCGACTGGCCTGCCAAGCTTCGCACGCCGACTCTTCGGTTCGGGGAAAGACTCCAAAGAGCTCGCCCGTGCGGGTGCGATCATCGCGCGTCATTACGATCGTCAGTCGGACCATCTCGCCAAGAACATCAATACCATTATCGAGCCCATGATCACCATCGCAATGGCGGGGATTGTATTGCTCGTGGCACTCTCGGTCTTCCTTCCGATGTGGCAGATGGTCAGTATCAACAAGTAGCAGGGGCACAAGATGCACAAAGCAGCCAGAGCGTTTACATTGATCGAGGTTCTCATCGTGGTCGTGATTTTAGGGATTTTGGCTGCAGTGGCCATCCCGAAGTTCGCCTCCGCCAGCGATGACGCCAAGACCTCAGCGATCCAGAGCACCGTCGCGGGTGTCCGCTCATCCATCGCGACATTCCGCACCAATGCGGTCATCCAGGGCAACGCGCCCTATCCATCGATCACACAACTCACCGATGGGTCGGTGCTCAAGACCAATATCCCGATCAACTCGTTCACCAATGTGGGTAGCGTGCAGAGTGTATCGCTCTCTCAGGCCAACAGCCGGGCGATCGTGAATCCAACCCTCGCGGGGTGGAACTATTATGTCGATAATACCTCAAACCCACCGGTCGCGATCTTTTACGCAAACACGGACAATGCAACAACCGCCCCTGATGGGAGCGGGGGTACCCTAACAGCCAATCAGATCTGATGATTCCTATTCGTTCTCCATCTCGTTGGACTTCATCTTGCCGAAGATGTGCCGGATTCACACTCGTTGAGTTGATGTTTGTCGTTGTCATCATGGGCGTTGTCTCGGTGTCAGTCATCCCAGCGATGGACAATCTCCAGGGCATGCGTGAGGGCGCTGCGCGCGATGATCTCGTGCGTCTCATCGAGGTTGCCAAGGGGAAGGCGGTTGCATCAGGCCGGCCATTCGGGATCCGGGTCGATCTTGATCGCTCATCACTCACGATCGTCGAGATCAACTCCCAAGGCATTATACAAATCGAGTATGACCCGCTGACCAACAGCAACCGGGTCATCGACATCGCGGCGCTCTACCCCGGGGTCGCGATTTCATCGCTGACCAACGGCGACGGGATGACCGGGCCGGGCACGGTCTGGTTCGATTATGAATCCAACCCACACACCCGCGATCAATCCGGAGGGTTTGTGATGCTCAACTCAACCCAAATTCTTATCGATCTTTCATCGGGCGATCGGGTCGTGGTCTATCCGCATTCGGGCATGGTGGAGGTGCAATGATGGGAACTGCTTGCAGCGGTAGCACATCTCGGCAAATCTTCGGGCGGGCCTTCACGCTGATTGAGGTCGTGATCGCAGTGCTCGTCCTTGCGATCGCGGTGCCGCCCACCCTGAATCTGATGGATTCCGCATCTGCTGGGCGAGTGGATGCGATCAATACAACGCGGGCGACCTATCTGAGCACGACCGTCCTCGAAACCGTCATGGCCGATATGACGAGCCAGCAGGCAAACCTCGGCTTTGGTGCCTTGGCGGATTCTTCGGCTTACCTGACCACACAAACGACCGGTCTTTACGATCGGATCGCCGCATTTACGGACATCTATACCCGTGTGGGGCTGAGCTACACCGTTGTGATCAGCGGGCTCGTTTCCTCGGACGGCACGGTATCAGCAAATAGCAGCGAGAATGTCTTCCGTACGGTGACAGTCCAGGTTCAGATCAACTCGGCGAACGGCAACCAACTCATGATGCCGGTATCGCTCATGGTCTCGGAGTTATAGCCTGTGAAACACAACAGAACCAATATAACCGGTTTCACACTCATCGAGTTGCTCGCGGCCATCGTGGTGATGTCAATCATCAGCGTCACGATTATGCCAGTGATCGCTGCTGCATCGGAGTCATATACCGTTGCTCGACAGGTGCGGAGTTCGACCGAGCGGGCGGGGTATGCACTCGATCGGATCACACGGGTTGTCCGCCAGGCGCCGATCGGCACCGGTAGTTCCGGCATTGGAATTTCTACGGCGGGCCTCTCGACGGTTGTTTTTTCAGATGGGAGTGGGTTTCAGCTCATGGATACAACACTCGAGATGCTCGTGCCCGGCGAGAACCCAACGCCGTTGTGCTTCAATGTGAGCTCATTTACGGTTCGATACCTTGGCGACGACGGTGTCAGCGACACAGTCCTCACCCCGACGCAGACACATCGGCTTGCATTTACGATCATCACGGAGAATGTTGAGATGTCGGTGGTGGTTCTGCCGAGGGTCTGGATCGGGCAGGTGACGCCATGAATATGAGTCAGAACCGATCCGAGCGTCGCATGCACCGGGGAACCGTGCTCGTGGTGATTGTTGTCGTGATGGCGATCTTGTCGCTCGTGGTTGCCGGGGCGGTGCGTCCTGTCCGAGACGAATCAGACCTTGCGACCCTCCGCGTTGAGACAACACGCGCATTTTATGCCTCCGAGAGCGGAGCCATCATCATGATGAACGCGGTCCTAGGCAATGCCCCGATGCCCACGGCCGGCGATTCGATCACGCTCAATGGGCAGACAATCCTCTTTGTCCAGATCCCGGACGCTCAGGGAGTGTCGATTGTTGAAGGGATCAGCGGCGACGCGATCAGGCGAGTCGAGTTTACGACCCAATAACCTTTGATCTCGAAGATGTGTGTGATGGAATCGAAGTCCCCCCCAATTTACGACGATATTGATGCACAGGCAAGAGAACAGAATACTTGAGGGTTCAGATGCACAATCAAAGCAACCAGTTCATCATTAGTCTATCTCCTGATACACTCAGCGCCGCGACCGTACGCAAGGGGCAAGTCAAGCAGGCCGAGCGGATTGATCTCGATCCGAGCGATTGGGCTGCGATCTGGGAAGACGGGTTTATGGGGCTTGACCAGCCGCTGCGTCAGGTGATGTCGCGATTCTCTTCTCGTTCAGTTGGGCATGCCACTCTCATCTATCATTCGCCAACCGTGACGCAGCAGGTGTATACATTTGAAAATACCCAGTCGGCGATGCGTGAGGTCAGCGAATCGAAGATCCGCGAGAGCATCGGTTATAACGACCCGATCGAGTCGTACATCCTCTCTGGTACGAACAAGGGCGATCATGACACAACCCTTTTGGTCTATAGTGAACGAGAAGAACAACTCCGATCACTTTACGCATGGCTGAATCGAAGCGGTGTGCGTGTTCAATCGCTCGTACCTGCGAGTGCGGTGACGATGCATGCAGCGAGCAAAGTCGCACTTGCTGCCGAACCTGATACAGCGGTGTTTTTCCTCGGCGTCGATGTGAGCGTGATGGCTTACGCCTCGTCATCGGGGATTCGCCTGATCCGTTCGGCGGAGGTCGGGTATCGGAAGCTGATCGATGGGTATACGCAGGCACTCTACGCAGATTCAGAGGCAGGCTCGGACAATGAGCGGCCAAATTCCACAAACACGAAGACAAACTCATCTGCCCGAGCATTGAAGACGCTTCTCAGACACGGAATCCCAGTGAATCCGGTCGAGATTGATGGTGTTGATCTACGAACAACCGTTCTGCCCGTGCTCGCTCCGGTGCTGCAACGATTTTGCATCGAGATCAAGCAGACCTTCCGCTTCGGGCTCAACGGGGTTGACATTCCGAAGAATCTGATGCTCTGCGGCCCAGGAGCCGCGATCCCATTCCTGGGCAAATCGATATCGCAACATATCGACATGCATGTGCAGGTTGATCCCAAAGGTGAATCATTTCTCCTCGCGGAGCCCTTTGGGCGAGGGACGCTTGAGTGTTCGGTGTTTGAATCCAAGTCGAACTTTGGGGGGCTGCTCCCCGCCATCGCCCTCGAAGCACGCATGAGTTCAAAACTCACAAGGAGCGTGATCGCTGGTGCGGTCATCGCCGCTGTCGCGATGGGGGCTGAATACGGGACAACCACTCTTGAGTACCAAAAACTATCAGATGAAATGAGTCAGAGCACGCATCGTGTGAGCGCTGTTCAGAGTTTCAACAAGCAAATCGAATCTGTCGCCAGATTGTCGAGCACAATCAGTGAAGTGTCCGAGCTGGTTGACGAAACAATCGAGACAATTCCGCAGTGGCAGTTGCTTCTCTCGAGTCTCTCAGAAACTGCTATGGATTCAATCCGGATCCAAGAAGTGCGGGGTCAGTCATCGAAGGGAACGACTTTCATTGAAATCAATGGCGTAGCCGTCTCTGAATCTGAGAAGGAATCGGGTCAGGCCCTCAACGACTTCTTCGCGGGGCTCGAGGCGATCGATG
>Ga0316206_1002173_pt1 | contig 14056 bp, 12 predicted proteins | sample 6monthpyrite_MG_FD_204942 | JGI IMG/M metagenome (GOLD analysis project Ga0316206, IMG submission 204942) | Microbial mat bacterial communities from mineral coupon in-situ incubated in ocean water Damariscotta River, Maine, United States -... | ecosystem: Environmental > Aquatic > Marine >...
TGCCCATCTGATCGGAATTACCACATGGGACAGGGCGCTAAAAAGCAGCGGACTGTCCCTGATGGTCATGTTCCTTAACAGGGCAACTGAGCATCGGAAATAGCAATCTAACGAACGTCCGCTTCTGGCTAGCTTGAGTCACTCTCTATGCGATGGCAGTGCATAATAGCAATAGATCAACCTGTCTGATGAAGCCTGAACGAGCACACTTTACGCGCCCGGGTCTCAAAACCTAAAAACGCTTGGGTTATCTACTGCCCAGATTCGCATTCACTGGTATTTCTATTTCTAGATTTTCAAACAACTCAATATTTCTCAGCTACCCAGGCCTGAACAGAAGCCAATGCCGCCGCCAAATTCTCTGGCTGACTACCTCCGGCCATTGCCATATCCGGACGGCCGCCGCCTTTACCCCCAACCTGATTCGCGACCATATTAACCAGATCACCGGCTTTCACATTTGCCGTTTGATCTTTAGTCACACCCGCACACAAGCTGACTTTATTATCATCGGCTGTTGCCAACACGATAACCGCTGATCCCAGTTTATTTTTGAGCTGATCCATGGTGTCACGAAGCGACTTACTATCCACACCTTCAAGCTTAACAGCCAGTACTTTCACGCCACTAATCTCAACCGCATCCGCCGTTAAGTCTTTACCTGTCTGTGTTGCCATTTTCGATTTAAGTTGTGCAATCTCTTTTTCCTGAGCCTTTACTTTACTAATAACCTGTGTCAGTTTATCTTCCAACTCATCATTACTTGCCTTAAGTAGCGAAGATATCTTATTGATTTTACTGGATTGTTGATTAGCATAATCAACCGCCGCCACACCCGTCACCGCTTCTATACGTCGCACACCCGAGGCAATGCCGGTTTCAGCGATAATCTTAAATGCGCCAATATCACCGCTGCGACTCACATGCACACCACCGCATAATTCCACCGAGAAACTCCCCATGGAAACCACCCGCACTTCATCACCATACTTCTCACCAAACAACGCCATTGCACCTTTGGCTTTAGCATCAGCAATCGCCATTTCCTCGGATTCAGCAATAAGATTACAACGAATCTGCTGATTCACCATTTGCTCAATTGCAAATAGCTGCTCCGGCTTAACCGATTCGTTATGCGAGAAATCAAAACGCAATCGCTCATGATTAACCAGTGAGCCTTTTTGCTGGACATGCTCACCTAAAACCTCCCGCAAAGCGGCATGCATTAAATGTGTTGCCGAGTGATTACGAATAGTGGCATCACGACGCTCAGCATCTATTTCGGCCGTCAACGTATCACCCACTTTCAACTCACCTGTTGAAACAGAGCCAATATGAATAAATGCCTTGCCCTGCTTTTGTGTATCCATTACCTCAAAACTGACATGTTTATTTTTCAGCAAGCCCGTGTCGCCCACCTGCCCACCTGACTCTGCATAAAAAGGCGTTTGCTTTAGAATAACCACCGCTTCATCACCAACCACAATCGCCTCAACTGACTGCCCATCTTTAAATAAAGCCTCAACCTGCGACTGATCCTGCAGATGATCGTAACCGGTAAAATCAGTTACAGCATCTGTTTCAATTGCATCGCTGTAATCCACCCCAAACTTACTGGCAGACCTTGCACGATCACGCTGAGCCTCCATGGCTTTTTCGTAACCGGCCATATCTAAGGTTAAATTTCGCTCACGGGCGATATCGGCTGTTAAATCTACCGGAAAACCAAACGTGTCATAAAGTTTAAAGACCATTTCACCAGGAATCTGAGTGGGAGCCTTCCCACCTTTAATACCCGCAATTCCCTCTTCAAGAATTTTCATACCCTGATCAAGGGTTTCAGCAAAACGCTGCTCTTCTAGCTTTAGCGCCTTCTCAATGGCTTTCTGAGCGTTAGCCAGCTCAGGATAGGCCTCTCCCATCTGCTCAACCAACGGCTGCACAAGCTTATGAAAAAACAAACCATTTTGACCCAGCTTATGTCCATGCCTTAAAGCACGACGAATGATGCGCCGCAGCACATAACCACGACCTTCATTTGATGGCAGTACACCGTCCACAATTAAAAACGAGCAAGAACGAATGTGATCCGCAATGACCTTAAGCGAGCTATCGGTTAAATCTTTAAAACCAGTGGCTTTTGCCGCTGCACCGATTAGCGCCTGAAACAAATCAATATCGTAATTACTGTGACCCTTTTGCATAATCGCAGCCAACCGCTCAAGCCCCATTCCGGTATCAACCGAAGGCTTTGGCAGTGGATGCATCTTGCCGGACTTATCCCGGTTAAACTGCATGAACACCAAATTCCAGATTTCGATATATCGGTCGCCATCTTCATCCGGCGACCCCGGTGGCCCACCGAAAATATGCTCGCCGTGATCATAAAAAATTTCGGTGCAAGGACCACAGGGGCCGGTATCCCCCATTGACCAGAAGTTATCACTTTCATTTGGTTTACCACCGGGCTTATCGCCAATACGGGTAAAACGCGCTTCAGAAATACCCATTTCTTCTAACCAGATTTTGGCTGCTTCATCATCATCCGCATACACGGTAACCCAAAGCTTTTCCGCCGGTAACTGACAGACTTCAGTTAAAAACGCCCAGGCATAGTTAATCGCTTCGCGCTTGAAGTAATCGCCAAAACTAAAGTTACCGAGCATTTCAAAAAACGTATGGTGACGCGCGGTGTAACCCACATTTTCCAAATCATTGTGCTTACCACCGGCGCGCACGCAGCGCTGACTACTCGTGGCCGTAGTGTAGCTACGCTGATCCTGCCCCAGAAACACATCTTTAAACTGCACCATCCCCGCATTGGTAAATAGCAGGGTCGGGTCATTGCCGGGAACAAGTGAGCTGGAAGCCACGACCGCATGGCCTTTGGCATTAAAGAAATCAAGAAATTGCTGTCGAATTTGTGCTGTCGTGATCATATTATACTACATTAACTAGTTATATTAAGCGTATGATTTAAATAAGTTTAATACTCATCCAAGTCGATAGAATTTAGTTTAAATATCCAATCTAAAGGAAAGCCTCTAGATTGCAGATGCCTGGCGCGCTTTACCTTTTCCGCATAGTCCTGCGCCAACTCAGCACCGTATTTTTTACGATACTGCTGTCGCATGACATCATGCCAGTCAGGATTATTTTGATCCAGAAAATCGGCAAAAAACGCTTCACCGACTCCTCTTTCACGCAACTCCTGAGCTATTCGCCCGGGACCATAACCGCGCCGCTTGCGCATATTAATATAACTTTCAGTAAAACGCTCTTCTGATAGCAAATTATTATTAATTAACTTTTCAATACAGATATCAACTTCATCTTCCTCGAAGCCTTTTTGCCTGAGCTTACGGCGCATTTCCAGAATGGAATGCTCGCGACGTGAAAGCGCAGCGATAGCGACTTCGTTTGGTGAGCGTGACATATAGACCCTTTTAAAAGACTACTGCAAATGAACGCGAACAAACGCAATGCCCGCATTAGTGAACCTATGGCACACTAATGCAGCGAAAGCATGATGCGCAAGCACTGCCATTTGCGATAAATCCTTTTTTACTTCTCTAACGCTTCTTCAGGCGCATCCAATTTCTGACTCGCATCTGCTACTTCAGCCTTCTGCGCACTCTCCGCAATCTCCTCTTTACTTGGCATGAGTTCCGACCGAATTTTCGCTTCAATTTCATCCGCTATCGCCGGGTTTTCTTTCATAAACTTACGCACTTTATCTTTACCCTGACCGATGCGATCACCGTTATAAGAATACCAGGCCCCGGCTTTATCAATAATATTACAGTTTACGCCCATATCAATAATTTCACCCTCATGGGAAATACCTTCACCGTAGAGAATTTCAAAGTTCACGGTTTTAAACGGCGGCGCCACTTTATTTTTCACCACCTTCACCTTGGTTTCATTACCAATTATTTCCTCACCGCGCTTAATCGCACCAATACGGCGTATATCCAGGCGTACCGACGAATAAAACTTCAGTGCATTACCCCCCGTCGTGGTTTCAGGATTACCAAACATAACACCAATTTTCATTCGCAACTGATTGATAAAGATAACCAGCGTGTTAGAGCGCTTGATATTACCGGTTAATTTACGCAGCGCCTGGCTTAATAAGCGCGCCTGCAAGCCCATATGAGAATCACCCATATCACCCTCAATTTCCGCCTTGGGCGTTAATGCCGCCACCGAGTCAACCACCAGCACACTAACTGCACCAGAACGCACTAACATATCGGTAATCTCTAACGCCTGCTCACCCGTATCCGGCTGCGACACCAACAACTCATCTACATTAACACCTAGCTTTTCCGCGTAACTTGGATCAAGCGCATGCTCCGCATCTACAAACGCGCAGGTGCCACCCAGTTTTTGCGCCTCCGCAATTACCTGCAATGTTAATGTTGTTTTACCTGATGACTCAGGGCCGTATATTTCAACCACTCGACCTTTCGGCAACCCGCCAATACCCAGCGCGACATCTAAAGCAATAGACCCAGTTGAAATCGCCTCGATTTCTGCGGCAACCGAGTCCCCCATACGCATTACCGAGCCCTTACCAAACTGCTTCTCAATTTGACCCAACGCGGCGCTTAGTGCTTTTTTCTTATTATCATCCATCGGTATTCCCCTGTTTATTTATTTTAAATTCGTCTTTAGCCAACTCGGCTGACATAACGCAGATTACTGCGGTGCGGCATAACTGTAGATTAGTGGATACATTTTATGATGTCAATACTTTTTACCATGTTGATAAAAAGTATTAGCTATATTGGTTTTATCATCATGATTTATATATACTCGTGACTACGGATAAGATAACCCCATATACATTTGTAACGACACACCCAAAAGAGAAACATGGCTGATAACATTAAAATGCTGCACGAAATTAAGTTTGCGACCCGTCAAAGGCTGCAGTTTATCGAAATTATGGCTTACTACAGTGGCAGCATCAGTCGCAGCATGTTGGCAAAGGCCTATGGCATCTCCGACCCAGCCGCTACCAAAGACCTGAAGCTGTATAACGATTTAGCCCCTGGCAACCTGGAGTACAACCCTAGCCTGTTTAGTTTTGTACCCAGTACAACATTCGACGAAGTCTTTGCCGACTTAAGCCCGCATACCGTTTTAAGCATGTTTGCTCAAAACTTATTATCGGTAGACAACCCATCAGGCGATCAGCCAATTTATGGCATTAGCGTAGAAAACATCCCCTTCCCCGTTAGGCTCCCACAAAAACCCATACTTGCCCCGTTGATTCAGGCAATGAAGTCGGGCAGCCAGCTAAAAGTAAAATACCATTCGCTTAGTCAAAATGACGAACCGCAGTATCATCGAGTCATTGAACCCCACGCATTAGTCAACAACGGCTTGCGCTGGCATGTGCGCGCCTATGATCACGACCATTATGATTTTAGAGATTTTGTATTATCCCGATTTACGGCAACCGAAAAACTCAATATCAATGCAGAATCCAGCCAGAATTATGATGATGAGTGGATGGAGTTGGTTACCTTAAAATTACAGCCACACCCACAGTTATCGGAAAAACAACGCCTCGCATTAAGTTACGATTATGATATGCAAAACGGCATAATTGAAATAAAGGTTAGGCGCACACTGGTCGGGTATTTATTACAGCAGATGAAAGTAGACACCACCGCCGATGCATCGCTAAACCCGAATGCTTACCAGCTAATAGTGAGTAACCGGGATGAAATAGAACCCTTCGCAGGTTGGGCATTTATGTAATCCTGGATACTGATGTCGCGTTTGGAAAGAATTAATTTAATAGCACTTATAAATACACAGGCTTAAATATAAATTGAGATAGACACAACTCATTTTAAAACTGACAGGCAAAGAACTTAATCGGCCGATAAACAACGCCGCCCTCAAACGATACCGATTCAACTAATGCAAACCGATCTACTCGCCATGCCACAGTTGGTGCCAATATATCAACATCAATATCAAATCGCGGCAATTTTCGCATAAGAGCAACATGGGGTGTAAACGCCTTATCATCTAAAACAAATCCGCAATCACTTAAAGCCGCAGTTAGATTTTCATGCAATGAATTTAATGCCAACGAATAACCTGAACTCCCCATCCATAACACCTTAGGTTTTTTAAAAAAACCGAAACAATCCAGGTTTATTTCAAAAGACTTAAAGCTAATCAGCTGCGCCGCTTTCAATGCACAATCAGCCTGATCATCGCTTACATTACCTAAAAAACACAGGGTTAAATGCAAATTATCTGGTTGATATTTTTTACCGGGTAATTGTGATAATTCACTTAAATTATAGACTTTAATGAGCTTTGATCGCGTATTCTCATCCGGCCACAGGGCGAAAAATATCCGTCTTTTTTTATTGACTATTTTATCGCTAACATTAATTTTTGCTGGCAGCATTTATTGCCCCAATAGACGCTCAAAACCTTTTAACGCTTCGTAAACCGCCTGCAGGCGAACCTGATTTCGATCACCTGAAAATTTAAATTTTACCGCTTCGACAAACACACCGGGTCTAGCCCAGGCAATCCACACCGTACCCACCGGCTTACTTTCCGAGCCTCCATTGGGTCCGGCTATGCCACTAATTGAAACCCCAAAATTAGCATCGCAACGATCCAACAAACCCAATACCATTTCTTTCACCACTGGCTGACTAACCGCGCCATGAAGTTCGAGCGTATTTTCTTGTACCCCCAGCAAATTTATTTTTGCCTGATTACTATAGGTCACTATCGAGCAGTCAAACCACTGTGAACTGCCATCAATATCAGTAACCGATTTTGCCACCCAGCCACCGGTACAGGATTCCGCAGCAGCAATTATTTTACTATTACCAATTAACTTTTCGGCCAATTGAGTGGTTAATAATGTAATTTCATTTTCCGTCATATCGAAGTCTGTAATTAAAACCTTAAACTATTGACCCAACATGAGTTTACGGTTAAAGCGAATCATCGACCGAATTTCCTTTACATAAGCCTCTCGGCGCTGTGAGTATTTTATTAATCCACCCGCCTGTGCAATCGCATCGGGTTTTTTCCCAGCCGCCCGGTTGCTTTTACGAATTTTCCTCAATGTTGCATACACTCGCCCGGTATTAATATTTTTAAAGTAACTGCGTACCGATTTATTCACACTGCTAAATTTTGCCACTTCGTGCCGAGTCCCCTTATCACGCTTCTTAGGCACGATGCCACAGCCTTTTTTGTAACACCATTGGCCAAAAAAATTACTGCCCTGAGTGGCGAATCGTGACTGTCCCCAGGCAGACTCATTAGCACTTTGCGCCAGCACTAGCTCTAACGCCACCGCATCGACACGCTCTAAAAGCTTATTCCAGTTTTGCTTTTCAGGCGACCAGTCAACACTGTAATCTTTCGCCGTTTGTTCAACAAAAGACAACTCATTTTTATTCTTTTTAGCTGCCAGCAACTTCGTTCTTAACGTTAACACCCGGTTGTTTTCATCATTCACAATAGGACGCATAAAGTCGAAGAAACGCGTCTTCTTATCTTTTACATCCACCAAATTATTCATATCCAGATCTTTAGCAGTATATTGCTTTAAGGCGGCTTGCGAGATTGCTGGCACACTCAAAGCGGCCAAAAGAACACTAGATAAAACAGCTAATTTCATAAACTTTCCAATTTCGATTTTTACAGTCATTATTTTAACACATGTAACACAAGCGAGGTGCGTTGCACATTCTAAAAACAGTCAAATAACGCATTAAATAATACGGCCTTTGCTTTGCGCTAAGCGCTAGTCCTGGCGTCGTAAATGGGTTCACCTGTCCGCTTACTTCAAATACCCGGAGCCGATACGAAAAATAATATATACAACCAATGCGGTTGAAGCAGTTCATCGTCAATTTCGAAAACTTACAAAACCAAAAGGTGCGTTTCCTAACGAGAATAGCTTGTTAAAATTATTGTATGCTGGCATATTAAATGCCACCGAGAAATGAACAATGCCAACCCATAACTGGAACCAGGCATTATCACAATTGGCTATTTATTTTGAAGGCCGTTTAGACAAGGCGCTGGATATTTAAATTTACCGTGACACAGAATTTTGAACGCCCTCACTCAATGAAAAAGCGATAGTCAATTAATTTATCCATCTTAATATCCTCCATTCAGCTATAGTATCTCAAACCTAATCTGGACTATTTCAAAATAGTTCTAGCGTTAATCTAACAATACCGACTGTAGATGCCCCACTTCCCTGTAATTGGGCTCATATCGGTACAAAAGCATCTTCGCAACGATGGTATCGCATTCAACTCTTAACCCCGTGCCCTCTCCTGTATCTGATTTGATTTTATGACCAGATTTCATCATATCTATGGCTCTTGGTGATAGTGGTTTCTTGTCAAATTTGATATCCTTTGACGCTTGCATAAGGTTGCTTCTCAATTAAAATGCAGCTCACATAAACTGTCGCTTTTCAGTTATCCACCAATACCTGAAAAAGTGTAACTTATGAGCTGGTTTTAACTCAGAAAAATATAAAATAACGCTTAAAGTTATGTTTTTTATGAGACTGGATGGAAGATATTCGCTACAACATACTTGAAACAGCTTAAGATACGAATTTAAAAATAACATTATGAAAAATAAAGAAATAATGGGGAAACAGTGGTAGTAGTCGCAGATAAAGCCCCAGCTAAAGAACAGCAACACACACCTATGATGCAGCAATTTCTGCGCATTAAAGCCGAGCACCCGGACATTTTACTGTTTTATCGCATGGGTGATTTTTACGAGCTATTTTTTGATGATGCTCGCAAGGCCTCACAACTACTAGATATCACCCTCACAGCCCGCGGCAAATCCAATGGCGAGCCAATCCCCATGTGCGGTATCCCCTACCATGCCGCAGACAACTACCTGGCCCGCTTGATCAAAGCCGGAGAGTCAGTTGCCCTATGTGAACAAACCGGTGACCCGGCAACATCCAAAGGCCCGGTAGAACGGCAGGTAATGCGCATTGTTACCCCCGGCACCGTGACCGACGAAAACCTGCTGGAAGAACGTCGCGATAATTTTTTAATGGCCATTGCTTCATTTAACGAACAAATTGGAATTGCAGTACTAGATGTGGGGTCTGGGCGGTTTTTTATACAAGAACTGGCTAATGAAGAGCAATTGCAAACTGAACTTGAACGCATAAAGCCTGCAGAAATATTAATGTCTGAAGACGATATGCTTTATAACCTGCTTGCCAACGCCAAAGGTTTACGCCGTCAGCCCCCCTGGTATTTCGAATTTGATACCTGCCAACGCCTCTTAACCGAGCAGTTCGGCACGAAAGATCTTTCTGGCTTTGGTTGTGAGGGCATGACGCAGGCAATTTTAGCGGCCGGCTGTTTAATGCAGTATGTCAATGACACACAACGCACCGCACTACCACACATACAGGGATTGCGGGTAGAGCGCAGTGAAGACTCGGTGTTACTGGATGCGGCGAGTCGACGCAACCTTGAGCTGGAAACCAATTTAAGTGGTGGCCACGAAAACACCCTGGCATCGGTGATTGATAAAACCACCACCGCCATGGGCAGCCGCTGTTTACGGCGCTGGATTAATCGCCCACTGCGCGATCATACGCAATTAAAAACACGATTGGGCGGCGTTGAGGCGCTATTAAATAATCGCGACTATGCAGAAATCCAAAACCAGTTAAAACACATTGGTGACATTGAAAGAATCATCAGCCGAGTCGCAATTAAATCGGCTCGCCCGAGAGATTTATACACTCTCGGTAACTCACTTGCTGAGCTGCCACACATTCAGCAACAACTGAGTCAGTTGTCCGCTGAACGACTTGCACAATTAGCTGAATCAATAAGCGAGCACCCACAAAATGTGGCGTTACTACAATCCGCAATTATTGAAAATCCCCCCGTTGTGTTACGAGATGGCGGCGTAATTGCAGAAGGTTACGATACGCAATTAGATGAGCTTAGAAACTTAAGTAAAAATGCCGATCAGTTTTTAATTGATTTAGAAATTCGAGAAAAGCAGCGTACCGGTATCAACACATTAAAAGTCAGTTACAACAGGGTACATGGGTTTTATATTGAAATTTCCCGCGCTCAATCAGATAACGTACCCGCAGATTACATACGCCGGCAAACCTTAAAATCCGCAGAACGATTTATTACGCCGGAATTAAAATCATTTGAAGACAAAGTTTTAAGTGCTAAGGAGCGCGCACTGAGTCGTGAAAAATGCCTGTACGATGAGTTGCTTGATAAATTATTATTCAGTTTAAAAGCACTGCAACTGTGTGCCGAGGGTTTATCCGAGCTCGACACCCTGTGTTGTTTTGCAGAACGTGCTGACACCCTCAATTATTGCAAACCGGAGTTTCAGCATCGTTCAGCTATTAATATTAGTGGCGGGCGTCACCCGGTTGTTGAGCGCGTCACTGAAAACACGTTTATTCCTAATGACAGCAAATTAAACGACCAGCAACGCATGTTAATCATTACCGGCCCCAATATGGGCGGTAAATCGACTTACATGCGGCAAACTGCACTGATTGTGTTAATGGCACATATTGGTTGTTACGTGCCTGCCGAAAAAGCGGTTATCGGATCAATAGATCGAATCTTTACCCGCATCGGTGCCAGTGATGATTTAGCCTCCGGACGATCTACCTTTATGGTTGAAATGACCGAAGCCGCCAATATTTTAAATAATGCCACCGAAAAAAGTTTAGTATTAATGGATGAAATTGGTCGCGGTACTAGCACCTTTGACGGGTTATCTTTGGCCTGGGCCTGCGCAGAAAGTTTAGCACTGGAGAGTTGTCCATTCACTTTATTCGCAACGCATTACTTTGAATTAACCTCGATGGTCGATGAAATAAAAAGTGTCAAAAACGTTCACTTAGATGCGGTAGAGCACGGTGATAACATTGTTTTTATGCACGCCGTAAAAGATGGCCCGGCAAATCAAAGCTATGGATTACAAGTCGCTAAGTTAGCAGGTGTACCAAAGTCGGTGATTAAAAATGCCAGAAAAAAATTACAGATACTAGAGCGCCAGTCTGCGAATCATCACGAAATATTTGTTCAGGAAACCACTGGTCAGCTCGAATTATTCAATAATAACCCCCACCCTATCGTTGAGCAGTTACAAGAAATCCAGGTAGATGATTTAAATCCGCGGCAGGCACTGGCATTATTGTATGAACTGGCTGAGAAGTCACATAAACACTAATTAAAAAAAGATAAAATTCGATTAAAAACGCGATAGATATTTATCCGTAAAATCAAGTGAAAAAACAATGACAATAAAAATTCAATCCATTGGCATTATTGCCAAAGACAAAAGTGATGCAGTAAAGCAAACAGTACAACGTCTGGCCGATTTTATTGCTGAGAAAAATTGTGCATTGATTTTCGACAAAAGTGCAGAAAGTTTAATTGATAACACCAAATATGTTGATAGAGACACACTTGCCCAACAGTCTGACCTCGCCATTGTGGTGGGTGGTGACGGAACTTTTTTGAGCGCGGTGCGTTCACTAGCTGATCATAACATTCCGGTACTCGGCATTAACCTTGGACGCCTGGGTTTTTTAGTTGATATTTCACCGGATGATATGCTTCAACACCTTGAACAAATACTTCAGGGAGACTATGTTGACGAGACGCGTTTTTTATTACATGCACAGGTTGAACGAGACGGTAAAGTTATTGCGCGTGCCGATGCGTTTAACGATGTAGTCGTACACATTCGAGATGTGGCGCGCATGATTGAATTTGAAACCTACATAAACGGCCAGTTTGTAAACTATCAACGCGCAGATGGATTAGTTATTTCTACGCCTACCGGCTCTACCGCTTACGCCTTATCCAGTGGCGGCCCACTATTACATGCCACATTAGATGCCATGGTTGTGGTACCCATTTGTCCGCACACATTAACTAATCGGCCGTTAGTGATTAATGCCGATAGTAAAGTTGAAATTGTGATTGGCGAAAGCAAACAATCGACATCACAGGTTACCTATGACGGACAAACCGCATTTGATGTTAAACCCGGCGACAAAATTACGGTTTGTAAAAAGCCGAATAACATTGTTTTAATTCATCCTTGCAGCTATGACTATTTTGAAATTTTACGTGCAAAATTACACTGGAGTGAACAACTGTAATGCTTAACCATATTCGCATTCGTAATTTCGCCATTATCGATCATCTCGATTTAGACTTTAAAAACAAGCTCACCACCCTTACCGGTGAGACCGGTGCAGGCAAATCAATCATACTCGGTGCTCTCGGACTTTTACTGGGTGACCGTGCTGATTCAGACAGTGTGCGTAGCGGCTCAAGCAAAGCTGAAATTAGCGCAGAATTCGATATTTCAAACTTAGTTGATGTAAAAAACTGGTTAGCCGAAAAAGAACTCGATGCCGATGGCGATTGTTTATTACGCAGGCGCTTAGGTGCTGATGGCCGTTCACGCGCGTTCATTAATGGCAGCCCGGTGCCGTTGCAAGATATGCGACAGCTAGGAGAAATGCTGGTGGATATTCACGGGCAGCATGAGCACCAGTCTTTAATGAAACCAGAAATGCAAAGACAGTTACTAGATGATTATGGTCAGCACTCAAAACAGCTAGTTGAAATTAAAAAATTATTTGATGACTGGAACGAAAAAAAGCTAAAACTTCAGGAGCTGCAATCCGCTTGTAAAGACAAAAACGATCGTCTCGATTTACTGCGCTATCAAGTCACTGAACTGGAAGACCTGGCATTAGTAAAAGGTGAAGCCCTGGCCCTACAAAACGAACATCAAACTTTAGCGAATGCAGATCAACTCAGTGACAATACATCATCTGCCCTGGATAGTTTATATGATGCAGATGATTCAAGCATTCATCTGCAACTTTCAAGACAGGCCAGTAAAATAGAAGAAATGCTTTCAACCGATAATAGTCTTACACCGGCTTTTGAAATGCTTTCTGAGGCAATGGTGCAAGTAGAAGAAACCGCCAGCTTGTTACGCGACTATAAAGACAACTTAAACAGTGACCCGCAACGTTTTGAAGATGTAGAAACCCGGCTGGGCGTCATTCACGACCTTTCCCGTAAACACCATGTCGACTCAGAGCAACTAATCGAACTAACTGATTCATTAACAGCCGAATTAAACGCACTCGATAACGCCGATGAAAACTTAAGTTTATTAGAAAATGAAGTTAATAAACTCAAAGAACGATATACTTTAAAAGCACAAAAATTAACTGAATCAAGATTAAAAGCATCGAAAAAACTCAACAAACAAATTAGTGAGTCCATGCAAACTCTGGGCATGTCAGGTGGCAAGTTTCAAATTCAGCTAAGCACCAAAGACAAAGCTTCGTCGCATGGTGTCGATCAAATTGAATACATGGTGAGCACCAATACCGGTCAGTCATTTAAAGCACTCGCCAAAACTGCATCTGGCGGTGAGCTCGCACGTATCAGTTTGGCGATTCAAATGATAACTGCTCAACAGGGTCGAATACCAACCCTGATTTTTGATGAAGTCGATAGTGGTGTTGGCGGTGGTATAGCTGAAATTGTAGGTAAACATCTACGCATGTTAGGTGAAAGTCGGCAGGTTTTTTGTATTACCCACTTACCACAGGTCGCATCACAAGCGCATCATCATATGCAGGTATATAAACACAGTGATGGCAAACAGACTCGCACTGAAATCATTCCATTAGAAATGGAGCAACGAGTGGAAGAAATTTCTCGTATGCTCGGTGGACTAGAAATTACACAGCAAACGATAGATCATGCAAAAGATATGCTGAATCGCTCTCAACTAGATGCTTAAAGTTATGCGTAGTAGCTCAGGCCTAGTTTGCTACATTTCAAGTAGCCTTAAACTTAATCTGGCAATAACGATGGTAGATAAGGGTCTCAAAACACCCTGAAGCGGACTTTTTTCAGTTTAATTTGCTTGTAAAAATGCGCCCTGTTAAGGAACATCTCCCTCGGGG
>Ga0316206_1002174_pt1 | contig 14046 bp, 10 predicted proteins | sample 6monthpyrite_MG_FD_204942 | JGI IMG/M metagenome (GOLD analysis project Ga0316206, IMG submission 204942) | Microbial mat bacterial communities from mineral coupon in-situ incubated in ocean water Damariscotta River, Maine, United States -... | ecosystem: Environmental > Aquatic > Marine >...
GCTGTACTGAGACAATAGCAGCGACATGTTCAGGCCTTGTTACCACCGTTACTCTACCCACGCCTGTCCTTAATGCTGCCTGGGCTGCAAGGATAACAGCACCGCACATGCCATAGTCGCCACCAACAATGAGTAAATGTCCGGTATTGCCTTTATGTATACAGGGTGGCCTTGGTTTAATAGTTAATGATGCGTCTTCATCACTGAGTAGATGAGCATCTTCATTCATCAATGCATAAGTAGAAGCTGGTATTCGTAAATCATTGAATATGATTTCACCACAATGGTTTCTGGCCATGCCTGTGAACATGCCTTTTTTTAATGATATGAAACATACAGTTGAGTCAGCCTCTATAGCCAGCCCCATAACAGCACCGGTATCTGCATTTAATCCAGATGGAATATCGACAGCTATAACCGGAGTATCTAACTCATTAATTCTTTCGACAATCTCTATCCAGTCTTCATCAAGATCGCGTTTAATACCCGTACCTAAAATGGCATCAATTATTAAATCTGCATTGCGTAGAGCGTCATCCAGATCCTCAGCAAACTCACCTCCTTGTTCGACCCAGTCAAGATAGGCTTGCTGTGCATCACCGTATAAATCATCCGGATCAATCAGACTATAAACACTGACATCACAACCTTTTTCCATCGCCAGTTGTGCGTATAGATAACCATCACCAGCATTATTGCCAGCACCAGTAAATACAATAATTGAGTGTGCCTGGGGGAATTTTTGTCGGGAAAATTCAAAAACAGCGGTAGCCGCTCTTTGCATCAATAAATAGGAAGGTATACCCGGTTCATCTGCAGTTCCTTCGATGATGATCCGGTCAAGATCTCTGCTTTGTTGAGCGCTGTATAGTTTGTGTGAATAAAACATCATGTTTTAATCATAACAAAAGAACAGGCACTCCAGATAATTTGTTTAGATTTGCTCTCAGGCCGAGACTTTTATCTGGTCACGTCCCATTTTTTTAGCAAGATACAAAGCTTTATCGGTTCTTTCAAATAAGGACTCTCTTTCTTCATTCTTTTGATAACAGCCCATACCGATACTAACGGTAATTTTTATTATTTCACCATTATATTCAATAACCTGATTTTTAAGAGATAAACGAATTCTCTCTGCAACGTCCATCGCCAGTAAAGAATCAACATCACTCAGCAATACCGCAAACTCTTCACCGCCATAACGGAAAGTAACATCACTGCTGCGAGTGACTTTTTTCATGTGTTCTGCAACCACGCGGATAACTTCATCACCGGCTGCGTGCCCATAAGAGTCATTTACCCGTTTAAAAAAGTCGATATCAAGCAACATCAATGTTAATGAACGGCCATGGCGATTAGCCAGGCTCATTTCACGACCGATATCTCTGTCAAATGCAGCTCGATTATTTAAGCCAGTCAGCGCATCAGTTTGCGACATTAAAATCGCCTTACGATACATCAGTGCATTACGCAAAGGGTTTACTAACACACAAAGCAATTTTTCGAGATGCGTTAGTTCAGACTCTGAAAAACGACGGCCACGAAATAAAGTCAGCTCACCCAATTTAATATCTTCAATACTCAGGTTATAGGAACACTTATGCCGTGATTGCCGCCCGAAGTGGAGATCAATTGCCGGCTCTGGTCTCTTTAACGAATAATGAAAACCATCAAATGGTAAGTCTTCAGCTACCGCCTGCATAAAGATTTCAACACAACGATCAACTTCAAGCGTTGTCAGCATTCTATTTGTAATAGTAAATAAACGCTGTTCCAGCTGCGTCTGGCGGTATTCTTTAATCCGCTCAGCACCAAAATTACTGATTTCTAGATTGCGCTCTAATGCTGGTAATTGAATTTGTGTACTCATAACCCGTAAACCTTGTTAATGATTTACTGAGTAGTAAGCTATTTTCATGCCAAAAAGAATATTTTCTTTTAAAATCAGATAGATAGAGAATAACCGCTATCTAATGACAAAAATTTGACCCACTAAGTAATTGAAAAACAAACTAATTTCGACGGGATACTGTCACTTATTTGTATCAAAGATACACTGGTCAATTGAACCTCGAGCACAACGTCTGCCATCAGTCCAGATAGCATGATCAAAGCGTGTGTTTAATACCTGCACATTAAGAAGAACAGCGTTGGATAGATCAGCATAAGACAAATCGGCCGCCACTAAATTTGCTTTAGTTAAATTGGTATTATTTAAATTAGCCCCAACCAGCAGTGCCTTAGATAAATTAGCCTGAGAGAGATTTGCTGACTCAAGACTAGCATATGAAAGATTGACTTCACTCAGCTGTGTTTTGACCAGTAACGCCCCATTAAGACGAATACTGTGCATGTTACTGCCGGTTAAGTTTTTGGATACCAGATCAATATTATTTTTATTGCATGATTGCCAGTCGATACCAGCACCTGCTTTCACAGTGCAATCAGTTTTCTGAATAGTTATTACCGGATCGATAAGAAAAAAACCACCTGCCAGACTAGCTACCAGAACAAGAACAGCTACCGCACCGATCACTTTTCTGTGTTTTGCCAGATTCCTGCGCGCAGAAAAATCTGCTTTTAATTTAAGATAAGATGTTGATACTTCTTCATCGTTTTGTCGACGGTCATTGGCCCGCCTTCTGTCATCCTCGACCCGTTCACTATTTCTTCGATTAGGCCCATCCCGACGACTGTCACCCCGTCTTTCATCTTCTCTTAACTTAGCCCTATGTAAGTCAACTTTACCCTCTACAGAGCTAACATTTTTAAATTCAGCAGGAATTAACGATGGGAGACGACCAATAGGAATCCATTTAGCTTTATCAATACTGACAAGCGTATCCAGATCAATACGCCCCAAGATTAAATAACTACCAATTAATTTAACGGGAAATGGTCCGGTCACTTTTCCCTGATTTTTGATAAACCAGTGATCTGGTTTCTTATCTAACGGTTCACTCATCTGTTAATAATAGTTCTATTTATTATTTTTGTCAGGAACAGATGAGATATCAGCCGCTACTTGGTTAAACTGTCAGCTCGGTCTGTCCGCCCATATATGACTGCAAGACGCCAGGAATTTTAATACTGCCATCCGCTTGCTGATAGTTTTCAAGCACTGCAACAAGACAACGACCTACAGCCAGACCTGAACCATTGATGGTATGTAATAACTCTGGTTTTTTAGTATCCGGATTTCTGAAACGCGCCTGCATTCTGCGCGCCTGATAATCAAGGAAATTACTGCACGAAGAAATTTCACGATAAGCTTGTTGACCCGGAAGCCAGACTTCCAGATCGAATGTTTTCGCTGCAGAGAATCCCGTATCACCACCACATAACGCCAACACACGGTATGGTAATTCTAACTTTTGTAAAATAGTCTCAGCGTGACCGGTTAACTCTTCCAGTGCAGCCCAAGAATCTCCCGGTTTTACCAACTGCACCATTTCAACTTTTTCAAACTGATGCTGGCGAATCATGCCGCGAGTATCCCGGCCATAAGATCCTGCTTCAGAACGAAAGCACGGCGTGTGCGCAACAAACTTTTTAGGTAAATCTTTAGCATCCAGAATTTCATCACGTACCAGATTAGTCACTGGTACTTCAGCTGTTGGAATTAAATAATATTCCTGATCACCATTTAGTTTAAATAAATCCTCTTCAAATTTCGGTAACTGGCCAGTACCACGCAAACTATCTGCATTAACCAGATACGGAACATAGACTTCTTCATAGCCATGCTCATTACCATGTGTATCGAGCATAAACTGCGTTAACGCACGGTGCAGCTTCGCCATACCACCACGCATCGTAACAAAACGCGAACCGGTTAACTTTGATGCTGTTTCAAAATCCAGCCAGTTGTTAGGCGCACCTAAGTCAACATGATCTTTTGCTTCGAAATCTAACGCTGTCGGCTCACCCCACTTACGAATTTCAACATTATCTTCTTCTTTTAAACCGTCAGGAACAGAATCATCCGGCAGGTTTGGAATCCCCATCATCAGCTGATGAACTTCCTGCTGAACAGCATCGTTTTCAGCTTTTGCTTTATCAAGTTCTTCACCTAATGAAGACACTTCTGCCAGTAGTGGCTGAATATCTTCACCAGCAGCTTTTGCTTTACCGATACCTTTAGATTTTGTATTACGTTCACTTTGCAGAGTTTCTGTTTTAATCTGCAACTCTTTTCGTTTCGCTTCTAATTCTACGAAAGCTTTTGTATCTAATTCGTAGCCACGACGTTTTAGTTTTGCAGCAACGGTTTCCAGATCGGAACGTAATAATTTTTGATCTAACATAGTGTTTAAAATTCTTTAGAGTAGTTTGTTATAAAAATTGTTTGCCCAGGACAAAACCCAACCAAATGGCCAGTACACAACTAAACACACTAATCAGCATATTTAGTCCTGCCTTGCTTAATTCACCTTGCTGAATCAACTGCAAGGTTTCTAATGAAAACGTTGAGAAGGTTGTAAATGCACCTAGAAACCCTATCAGTGCTGCTGCACGCCATTCTGCTGAGATGCTTAATTTTTCGATCAGAACAACGCTTAAAAGCCCCATTAAAAAAGAGCCTGCAACATTAACCGTTAAGGTACCATACGGAAAGGCACGACCAGTAAAACTATAGACCACACTGGAAACACCGAATCGCATAACTGATCCGACTGCTCCACCGCAGGCTATAAACAACAGGTCCTTTATCATTTATCTGATTTAAGCCAGTGTTACCGGAATAACTTTATCAGCCACATCACGGTATTCAGCCATCTGGTCGAAGTTCAGGTATTTATAAATATCATCAGCCATTGGCTCAATATTCACCATCAGCTTCATGTACTCATCCATATCTGGAATATGACCCAGAATTGAACAAACAGCAGCTAACTCAGCAGAACCCAGATAAACATCTGCACCATTACCTAAACGATTCGGGAAATTTCTGGTAGAAGTTGAGAACACAGTCGCACCATCAGCAACACGCGCCTGGTTACCCATACACAATGAACACCCCGGCATTTCTGTACGCGCTCCGGCTTTACCAAAGATACTGTAGACACCTTCTTCGATCAGTTGTTTCTCATCCATACGAGTTGGCGGTGCCACCCACATGCGTGTTGGAATGTTTGAGGTTCCCTCAAGCAGTTTACCCGCAGCACGATAATGACCAATATTCGTCATACATGAACCGATGAAAACTTCATCAATTTTTGTACCTTTCACATCAGACAATGCTTTCACATCATCCGGATCATTCGGACAAGCCAGAATTGGTTCTTTGATTTCATTCAGATCAATTTCAATCACTTCTGCGTATTCTGCATCCGCATCTGGCTCGATCAATGATGGGTTTGCTAACCAGCTTTCCATTGCATCAATACGGCGCTGTAATGTGCGCTGGTCTTCGTAGTCATCGGCAATCATGCATTTCAATAATGTGATATTTGATGATAAATATTCAGCTATTGATTTTTCACCTAAACGAACCGTACAACCATTTGCCGAACGTTCAGCAGATGCATCTGATAATTCAAATGCCTGTTCAACTTTCAGATCCGGCAAACCTTCAATTTCTAAAACACGGCCGTTAAAGACATTCTTCTTGCCTTTCTTTTCAACCGTTAGTAAACCTTTTTGAATCGCAACATAAGGAATCGCATTAACCAGATCTCGCAAGGTAATACCCGGTTGCATTTCACCTTTAAATCGAACCAGAACAGACTCAGGCATATCCAATGGCATAACACCCATTGCTGCACCAAAGGCAACCAGACCAGAACCTGCAGGGAATGAAATTCCGATTGGGAAGCGTGTATGTGAATCACCACCCGTACCAACAGTATCAGGTAGCACCATACGGTTTAACCATGAGTGGATAACACCATCACCAGGTCTCAGTGAAACACCAGCACGAGTTTGCATAAACTCAGGCAATGAATGCTGCAAAGTGATATCTACTGGTTTTGGATAAGCTGCGGTATGACAGAAACTTTGCATAACAAAATCAGCAGAGAAACCAAGACAAGCAAGTTCTTTCAACTCATCACGCGTCATTGCACCGGTTGTATCCTGTGAACCGACTGTGGTCATTTTTGGTTCACAGTAAGTATCAGGGCGAACACCTTCAACACCACATGCTTTACCCACCATTTTCTGAGCCAGTGTAAAACCTTTTCCTGTATCGGTAGGTGCAACAGGACGCAGGAAGATTGGTGACGGAGTTTCACCTAACCCTTCGCGCGCTTTATCGGTTAAACCGCGACCAATGATGAGTGGAATTCGGCCACCTGCACGAACTTCATCAGGCATAGTCGTTGGGCGTAAATCAAATTTACATATTTCTTCGCCAGCTTCATTTAGTACCACACCATCATAGGGCTTGATGGTAATTACATCACCGGTATTCATTGCTGATACATCACACTCAATCGGTAATGCACCTGAATCTTCTGCTGTATTGAAAAATATTGGCGCAATCTTGCCACCTAACACTACACCACCCTGACGTTTGTTAGGAATGAATGGAATATCATTACCCATGTACCACAGCACAGAGTTGATTGCAGATTTACGTGATGAACCGGTGCCGACAACATCCCCAACATAAGCAAGCGGATGGCCTTTTTTCTTTAGTTCTTCAATAGTTTCTAAAGGATTGTCCATTTTGCTAATCAGCATGGACTTGGCATGCAATGGAATATCTGGACGACTCCAGGCTTCTGTAGCCGGAGACAGATCATCAGTATTGGTTTCACCTGGAACTTTATAAACCGTTACAGTGATTTCTTTTGGCATTTCTGGCTTGTTAGTAAACCATTCACCATCTGCCCATGAGCGAATGATACGTGCAGCATGTTCATTACTTGCCGATTTATCTTTGATGGTGTGATACGCGTCATAAACCAGTGTGATTTTAGATAAAGCATCAGCTGCGATTGAAGCGGTTACCTCATCATTCAGGCAATCAATCAGGGGCTGTATATTATAACCACCCAGCATTGTACCCAGTAACTCAGTTGCATATTCACGGCTAATCCAGCCACAGTTTGCGGTGCCTTTAGCAACATCTGCAAGAAACGCGGCTTTTACATAAGCAGCCTGGTCAACTCCTGGTGGAACGCGATTAACCAGTAAATCCATTAATTCTGCTTCTTCACCAGAACCCGACTTGATCAGTTCAACCAGATCAGCAACCTGCTTTGCTTCCAGTGGTAATGGAGGTAAATTCTCTGCAGCACGTTCTGCTACATGTTTTTTATAAGCTTCTAACACAAACCTGACCTCAGATTGAGTAAATATCAATAATAATCAGGCAATTATAGCATTTATGACTAGCAAGAAACACCAACAGAGACTTTTCTACAATCTGGCTTTGATGATATCCGCCACCCGAAAAGAATTCGCATAAATCGTCCAGGTATACGGCACACTACCCCCCGTTGGCATAAAGCTGCCATCGGTTACGTAAAGATTATTTACATCGTGTACCCGACAGTCTTTATCAAGCACTGATGCCTTGATATCGTTACCAAAACGACAACCACCAGCGACCAGGTTAGGCGGTGGTGAGCCACTGACATTTGAACGAATATTTTTTGCGCCCATTTGTTTTAAAACCAGTTCAGCTTTATCTGCCAGGTAACGACCAATTTTTAAATCGTGATCATGATAACCAACACGCACTTTAGCAACCGGCGATCCCCACTTATCTTTTACTTTTCCATCCAGTGAAACAAAACAATCATCGGTTGGTAACCAGTCGTTAAAGACTTCAAAGCGTAAATCCTGGGTTGAAGTGAAGGTTGAATGCAAATTGTCTTTAAGCGCCTGTCCCCAGACCAGTTTGCCGTCATCACCCCACTTTAAATTATTAGCTCGCGAAATAGCATTAGGATGGCGTAACAAAAAATCTATTGTGCCGCCTTTAAATTTCCCACCTAGTTTTTCATCATCAATAAAATACCAGTCCTGCAACCCGCGGTTTACGAACGGTCCGCGCTGCTTCATCTTTAGTGATTCATCTTCATCAAGCTGATCATAAAAGAACTCACCAGTCCCAGAGCCACCCGCTGAAAACAATAAATTTTTTCCAACCTGAGAATAATTATTTCCTAAACCCTGAGGATGATTTGAACCTGGTGATGACAACAATAATCGCGATGTTTCTATTGCATGACAGGCGACCACAAATATTTTTGCCTTAACTTTTTTAATCTGACTATGCTCATCAAAAAATAAAGCAGCCACAACATTGCCCTTCGCATTAGATTCAAGTTTAAAAACTTTACTGTTCGCTTTAATTTCACAGTGTCCAGTTTTAATAGCATGATCAAGCAATGCAGCTCGCGAACTGCCCTTAGCGCCAGACGAGCAACCATAACTACCACAAAAACCAGAATACTCGCAGCTACGACGATTCATCGCAGGTTGTGAAAGTACAGCACGAGGTGTTTGCAATGAATGATAATTTAGATCATCACACGCTTTATCAATTTTACTACTGATGAAATGTTCTTGTGTTGGAGGGTATGGAAAGTCTCTGGTTGAGCGAGGCTCTTGATTAGGATGATTTTTTATCCTCCCAGAAATACCAACCAAACGTTCAGCTTTTTCATAATAAGGTTCAAGCTCTTCATAACTGATTGGCCAGTCAGCAACATTGGCATCTTTAATATCACCAAACTCTGACTTCAATCTAAAGTCTTTTGGTTTGAGGCGGTAAAAAAAACCACTCATGAAATTAGATGAGCCGCCAACACAGTTACCATTCCAGAGATCAGAACCCGATTCCTCGGTTGATTCTGCTTTCCATTTATAATTCCCTTGCTTATCTTTACCGTTATAATCTTCTATAACATGACGTTCATCTTTTAATTCAGGCGTATACACTGAGCGCCGGCAGCAAGCCAGTTCATCTTTATAAAACTCACTCTCTGTTAACCAGGGACCTTTTTCTAACACGATTACGTTAAAGCCTGCCTGCGACAAGGTTAAAGCGACAGGCCCGGCACCTGCTCCACTGCCTACAATACAGATATCCGCTTCAAATGTTTTTTTTCTGCTCATAAATTGAAATACCTTTTATCAGCAGTCGGACGTGGAAACCCTGGTTGATGTTCAAGCCATGCCCAGCCTTGTCCATCAGCATTACCACCATAAACAGGGTCGGTTAATAATGCTTCAATCAGGTAGAGCATAATCATTGCCAGCCAGTTTTCACCGGCCTGACTTTTCTCTACCGTGCGTAGCACCACTTCTTTATCTTGTTGATTAAGGTTATAGAATTTGGTATTAAATGTTTTTTCTGAGAGCCCATTCAACCAGCCAACACCATCAAGAATGAATTTTTTATCATCGGTATCAACACCCGGCCACTCAAGAATAGATTTAAGATAAGCAGTTGCATTGATACTATTTGCATCAGGCTCATTTTCAGCTTTTGGAAACATATGTAAATGAACAGCCGAAAGTGTTTCCCAGACAGGATCATTAAGCTTTGTTGTGTTGGCAATAACAGCCTCAGAAAAAACAATGGCAGTAGAACCCGCAAGTAGTTGCTTTAAAAAAGACCGTCGAGATTCAGACTGTATTGCTGAATGAGAATACTTATCGGCAACTGAGCTATCCCAGTCAGATAAATACGACTTAATTTGTGATGCATTCATTCTTATTTCAATTTCCAGCGCTTTAAAAATGCAATTGTTTTTTCTTTATTAGGTTTACCTTTATCCGTCATTTCACGCATATCATTCGCATAAATAACTTTTCCAGTATTTTCGGTTATAAAAATATATGGATAACCATCAATGCCCTTAAAGTTCAACAAGAACTCCTTATTTGGATTGGCATCACTATAATTAACCTTTAACAAGACAAACGTATTGAAAAACTGCTTAGCTACTTCTTCATCTGATCTAATAAAACGATCAAAAATATGGCAATACACACACCAGTCACCACCGATCTCAATTAAAACCCTACGATTAGTTTGCTTAGCGAGCTCAAGCGCAGCTCGACCGTCATCAAAAGGATTACGTTTAGGATCATAAGACTGACTGTATTCAGGTTGCTGACTTGATATAGACTGCACAGCACTGACAACAGATGTAGAGATTATTAAAGAGAGAAAGATGATAGAGAATATTTTCATAACTCTTATGATCAATCAAATATCAAATAGTTTCAAGCAAGCAATAAAAAACCCGCTAAAGCGGTTTTTTATATATCAACTGATACCAATAATTAAAACAACCGATTAAATAATGAATCCATTACCTTCTCACCGGCTTTCTTCAACGCATAGTCACCAATTTGTTTACCAATACCACCTGAGCTTTTATTTGTTACCTGACTCTTATTTGATCGTACCTGTCCCTGTATTTGACTGATACGCGCATTTTGCTGTTCTTGCATGCGTTTCATTTCAGCTAATTTGGCATCCATTTTTCGTTCTTGTTCAGCATTTGCGAGTCTCTGCTTAAAAATAACATCGACACGTTTTCCTTTATAGAATTCACACTTTTCCGGATCGCCCTTGTAAAAACATATTCCTTCTCCATTGGGCCTGCCATTGGATATTACACCATCGAACATTGGTTGATTATTATAAGAAACCAGCCCTTTGACACGTTTACCATTTCTATACAAGCCAATAAAGCTTAAGTTTTTTTCTGAATTAACTGATTTACCTTCTCCATGAACCCAACTACCTTTACATTGCTTACCCTGATAAATCCAGCCATCTTCATTTACACGACAGGCCTGACTTAAAACCAGTATGGCATGATTAGAACGGGACTCTTCAATTAGACCCTTATGTGTTTCAATGAATTTTTTACAAGCCCATTTTGTACCAGTTTCTCCGCATTTTTTTGCAAACAGTAATTCACCTTTCGTTTTAAAGCTCTCCAATGCCCGTTTCGCTTTATTGAAGTATTTTGAATTACTGTATTTAACTGAATAGTTGTAACATTTGGTGTAAGAAAACTTCTCACATGAATTTGAAAATGCAAGACCTGCGATTTGATCCAAAATTTTATTTGAGGTAAATACACCGTGAATATCTTTTGATGTTGCTGCCTGACAAGTCGTCCGAGATGATTTTACAGAACAACTAACCGATATATACTCAGTAAACGAGCGGACTGATTTACAGTGTTTATTTTGCTTGCAAGACAACAATTTGGCAACTAGGTTTTTTGTATCTTTAACTAAATCCAGTGCAGTCTCAGAATTTTTGTTTTTTGCATTTACTGCAATACCCTTCTGTAATAGGTACTTGATGATATGCACATGATTCTTTTTAGCCGCCACATGCAATGCTGTATCACCCTGATGATCTTTTTTGGATAAAGGCAAGTTTTCCTTTATATATTTGTTTAAATCTCCTCTGGAAACAGATGAAAAAACAAGACCCGTACTCAGTACATCTCTGATAGATTTATCAACAACGTCATATGCCGTCCTGTTATTACTGTCTTTGATTGAAACATCAGCACCATATTTCAGCATTAATTTAATCGCTTCCAGACTAGCCGCCGAAAACAAGGCGGTCTGACCTGATACGGGGTCTTTTAAATTAGGGTCTGCTTTATTTTTTAATAAGAATTCCAACGATTTTAATTTATTAAAGCGGACAGCATATTCCAGTGGATACAGACCACTCTCGACCTTTGAATTAATATCAACACCCGAGACAATAAATTTACGTATAAGCAATAAGCGCTCACTAAACAAAGCATCATTAAAGCCTGTTTTTGAATCTACCAAGCTTGGCGTATATGAACCTCTATAAGAACTGGTTCTGGGGCCGCAGGATATTTGCAGCATCATTGCAAATAATAAAAATATCACCAAAATTAACTTCATACTGTCTCCACAGACTTTAAAACTTTCATTAACAATCAAATATAAAAAATCAGAACAACCGATCAAACAATTTATCCATTACTTTTTCACCCGCCTTCTTCAGGGCATAATCACCAATTTGCTGCCCGATACCACCTGAGTCACTTTTTGTCGCCTGACTTTGCCCCGTTCTTACCTGCCCTTGAATCTGGCTAATGCGTTTATTTTGTTGTTCTTGCATACTTTTCATTTCAGAAAGCTTTTTATCCATTTGTTCCTGCTGTTTCGCCATGGCTATACGCTGCTTGTATAACACATCTATACGCTTGCCTTCATAGTATTCACATTTTTCAGGATCACCATTAAAGAAGCAAACACCTATTCCATTCGGCTTACCTTCTGTTAATGCGCCATCAAACATTGGCTGCCCATCGTAATAGACTTTTCCTTTCACCCGTTCACCATTATTGAAACGGCCTTTATAACTTAACTTTTTGTCTGAATTGATTGCTTTACCCTTTCCATGCGCCTTGCTTCCCTTACACTGGCTACCGGTATAGATCCAGCCAGATTCATTCAAGCGACATTTTTGTGACAGGAAAGCAATCGCATTTGATACTCTTTGCTGAGGATACATTCCAGGGTATGTCACATTAAGCTTCTTGCACTTACTGGCATTACCTTTAACACCACAGGCAGCTACAAACAAAGATTCAGCTCGTTTGTTTTTGTAGTTCTCTACAGCTGATTTAGCTTCAGTAATGCACTTAGACTCTGGAAATTTTTGTATAAAGCGCTGGCAGTTTTTGAAATTGAATTTTTCGCAGGCACTATTGTATTCTGCTTTAGCGACCATATTCGAAATTTCTTTGGATAAAAACACACCATGAATGTCTCTACTGGTTGCTGCTCTGCATTTTTTTAAGTTTACAGGCATTGCGCAGCTTGACTTAATACGTTGTTCAAATGAAGCAACTGACTGGCAATAATTATTTTGTTTACAACTTAAGTATTTTGCAACTTCATTCTTTTTGTTTTTGACTAAATCCAGCGCCGAATTTCCTGCATTATCTTTTGCTGATAATAATCTCTTACTTTTAATTACAAGATATTTTGCAACATTAAGCTGGTTAGCTCTTGCAGCATGATGCAGCAGAGTAAATCCACGTTTATTGACAGTTAGAATATTTTTAGAATTAAGCATTCCCTTTAGTAACTGAAGATCACCTTTAACGACTGCACTTTCAGTATCAGAACGTTTTTCACTTGTTTTAATATAACTAACAATTCTGGTCAGGTTACCGGCTTGCTTTTTTAGTACATCATGTTTTTTAAATTCTTTTTCCATAGTGATTAAACTATCAAGCACTGTATGGCCAGGCGCAATCTCTCTGTAGGGATCAGCACCTGCTTCAATCAGTAGTTTTGCTGATTCCAAATTATATTCACTACCCATATTTGATAGCGGTCCATTTTTAGCTAGCAGTGAAACAGTGTCTTTCATATCAATCTTGCCACTGTCTATTCCATTTAATTCACCACCTTGTGATATGAAAAAGTCCAGCATCTTTTTAGACTTTACTTTACCAAGAGCCGCCGTTGCATGTAGTTTTTTACGACTACCCGTTGCATCCAGTATGACCTTAATTACACCAAGATCACCTCTGGTAACTGCTTTGTCCATCGCAACTGAGATATAGATTGGCTTAATGTCATTTTTATACTTATGCAATATTTCAGCAACCTGGTCACTACTATAATGCTCCGCATAGTGAACTAATTTAACATGTGGAGCGAGCCCCTGAACCCAGGCAGGTATTTCTCCATTATTAGCACTCTGTGAAATAAGACTATTTAGAGTATTTCCTCGATATACCGATGTTCTTGGTCCACATGATATTTGCAATAAGATTATTGAGAGTAGAAAAACCGATAAAACCGACTTCATAAAGCCTCCAAAGCCTAAAATTTTTTATGCTACGTACGTTTCTAAGGATAGTAGCAACTCAATCAAAATGAATTAATTGTTATTATTGTGTTTAAACAGATTAATCCTAAACATTATCTATTAATATCATCTACCAGATACCGCTGTCATCACCCATATGGATGAATCCGACAGATACATTACAGCCCGTTTCTTAGAATATTATTAAATGATTGAAAATTTATAAAAATTGAATATTTTAC
>Ga0316206_1002175_pt1 | contig 14044 bp, 14 predicted proteins | sample 6monthpyrite_MG_FD_204942 | JGI IMG/M metagenome (GOLD analysis project Ga0316206, IMG submission 204942) | Microbial mat bacterial communities from mineral coupon in-situ incubated in ocean water Damariscotta River, Maine, United States -... | ecosystem: Environmental > Aquatic > Marine >...
GCTTTTTCATGCGCGATGAAGGCGCACAGTCATTCATTCGCAATCAAGAAACTCGACCCGCCCTGTCGCTAGGTCATACTTGGCCCCCACCACCATCAATCCCTCATCCGCGATCAACCCCTTAATCACCGACGAGCCCCTCCGGATCGCGCGAACTGAATGACGAACATTTTTCTCGACCGTGCTTTCCACGATCTCGCCGAGTTGATTATCCGAATCGACGCCATCGAGTTCGACCGAGACGCCGATGTGCTTGACGATGGTCTTCATGCCGGCAGACAGATCCGCCGTCTCGGCGGTCAGTCCCGATGCGAGCGTCTCGATCGTCGCCTGCACCGCGCCGCAGCAAGAATGACCGAGTACCACGACCAATCGTGGCCCAAACTTGATCGCAGCGAACTCGACCGAGCCGAGTTCCAACGGCGTGACAATATTGCCCGCGATGCGGATGACAAACATATCGCCCACGCCCTGATCGAAAACGATCTCTGGCGGCACCCGTGAATCTGAGCATCCCAGCACGATCGCGAACGGCTCCTGATTATCAACCAGCTTGTGCGTGCGATGGAGCTCGGCGGACTCGCCGGCGACGAACCGGCGGTTTCCTTCTTTGAGAGTCTCAAGTGCTTCTGGTGCTGGAATCAATGGTATCCCCCGTGCGTGAGTGCTTGCACAACTCTATGCTCAAACCACTCACGGGGCACTCAGGAACCGGATCATCTCCGCCATCAACCGATCGCCCTGATCGGTCTCAAAGAGGAACTGCGCATGGGCTGACCCCTCAAGAATAACAAATCCCTTTGGCTCTGTTGTTCGCTCAAACTCGCCCTCGACGCGTTCGAGTCGTGAGCCGCTCTCGGTCCGCCCATCATCGCGGGCGAGAATGAACAACTTCCGCCCGGTGAGCTTTTCGGGTTCATCGACCATCGATGCCAAGAGGACAATCCGATCGATCGAGCCGGGCGTTTTGACCGCTGCGGTTGACGCTGCCCACCCTCCAAAGCTCGCCCCAATGACCGATACCGTCTCCGCCCCGTTCTCACGGAGGTACTCAACCGCCCCGAGCACATCGTAGTAGCCATCTTCGTTGTTTGATTCACCCCCGTCTGGGCCATGCGATTGCCCGCGCCCACGGAAATCAATCGCAAGCACCTTGAACCCCGCGTCGCCAAACGCCTTGGCCTGCGTCGTCCAACTTTCTTTATTGAAGACCATGCCATGCGCAAGCACAAGCCCCTGATCGCCTGAACCATACTGATCTGCATACACCACGCCACCGTCTTGGGTCGGGAAGGATACGAGTTTGGGTGATGAGCAACCAGCGAGCATAAGGGTGCAGAACAATAGGCCAAGACTGTATTTCGATATGAATATATTCACGCTCACCTCACACCTGCACCGCTCACAGGAGTCCGAAACCACTCGAATCCATCTGTCGCTCGTTCCGCCTCCAGATCCCAATACGCATTTGCTCTCGAAGCCGCTCAGTTGAACCCGGAGATCTTCCGCAATGTCTTGAAGAGCTTGAATCGCAGTTTCTGCCCCGCGCTGTAGTTGTCCGGGAACCGCTGGAGCGATTCCGGGATCTGCTCCATCATCTTCTCATCGAGCATCGGCGGCTTGATCTCAATCCCGTGCCAGGGCATCCGCTTCGAGCCCTGCAACAGAATCCGCCCATCATACCCGCAGAACAGATGCGTGACGAAGTTCTCGTTCGGGCGAAGTGTCGCCAGCTCGTTGTCCTCGATCTCGAAAAGCGGGAAATATTCGTCCTTGACAAAGATCAGGTTGAGATCCGTTACGCAGACCAGCGAGTACCCCTTCTCCTTGCCAAGCGCTTCGATCGCCGACGGGCTCGACCCGTGCATGACGCTCGACCCTGCTTCTTGTACAAAGTGCACGCCGCTCGCCATCGTCGGGTTGTACTCGATGCAGACGATCTTGGGCTTGTACCTGCTCATCGCCTTCCAGATGTGATAATCGTTGCCATCAACATCAATCGAAAGAAAATCAAATCCAACCGGGATTTCGCTCTTGGCTAGCAGGGTATCGAGGTTGTCGTCTTTGGCATACCCAACAAACGCATTGAGGGCGGTGACACCAGAATATGCCTTGTAGTTCTCAGCCAGTTCTTTTGACTTGAGTTCCGAGCCCTCGATCAGCACCGCGTGATAATCGCTGTTGAGGATCAGGTTCCGTGTGTTGCTCAGATGAATCCCATCCCAGGCTCCGAACTCGACGCACCACCGATCCGTCTCAGGGATGATCTCAAGGATCTTGGCGATGATTCCGTCCTCGCCGGTCTGGGTGAATACATCGTTGGCGTGCTCGATGAGCCATGCCGATTTGCGCGTGGTCGCCTGATCCATATCCGTGAACACCTTCAGCAGGGAATGAAGAAAATCTATTCTCCTTCAGTGATTAACATCACCGAAGCTTGCAATGCAAAAATGAACGAGAACGCTCAATCGATGTGAATGCCCAGTATCTGAGCCCGTTCTGAGGAGTATAGCGAGTCCGTGCCCCTTTAGTGCACAACCTCACGAGCTCAAAGATGTTGAAATGGTCCAAAAAGGATGATCGCATGCGTTGTCATCTTCATTGGTGGACTCCTCGTAGACCTGCTCGACGAACCGCTCGGTGGCTTTCTCATGATCGTGGGCTTCGCCCTGCTCTCCACCACCAATCTGGCCGCCGGTGATGAACGCCGCCAGGTGATGCAGATGCACGATGCGTTGATCGAGAAGCAGAGCATCATCAATCAGTATAAAGAATCCCGCAAGTAAAACACCCAAGCCCATCAACCAATAGAAAGGTACGCCAATGGCCAAAGAAGAAGAACAGTATCAGAAGATCGGTGCCGGTCACCTCTCCGCAATGGCACGCCAAGGGCTTGCTGAACTCCGTGGAGCACTCTATCAGGACTCCAGTGTCGCCCAGCCCACCATGTATGGCATCGTGGGGACAAAGCCCCCCGGTGAAGTGATGGAGGAACGCAGGGGCGAGTCACGCGACCCCGATGAGAATCCCTCCATCCTCGACGAGCGCCTCAACCAGATCGAGCAAGAGGCCATCGAACCCCAACTCGACCAACCCGAGATCGAGCCGCCCCAACACGAGCGAGATTGAGCAAGGAGGCACCTTTCTGAAGAAGTACACACCAGACCGCACCTGGCAAACCGCCTCACCCCCGCCAAACCCCTCACAGCATGCTCAATCCACTCTCCCTACCGGCACCCCCGAGTGGATCACTCCACCGCTGATCGAGCATACGAAAAAAACTTGGCAGCCATACACCAAAGCGCCGCTATCCGACGAGGATGCCGTTACAATTCTTGGGAGTGTGAGCAGGTTGTTCAGCATCCTGCGTGAGTAAGACCAAGATGCGTGCCAGGAGTGAGCAATATGAAGCAGTACATCGCCCTCGCCCGAGTCAGCAGCCGCGAGCAAGAACGCGAGGGGTTTTCCCTGGCTGTGCAGGAAGATGCTCTGAGGAAGTATGCAGAGTCCACAGGCGGAGAGATCATCCGCATGATCTGCATCGCCGAGACGGCGAGCAAGAGCGATGAACGCAAATCATTCCGCGAACTCATCGTCTACGCCAAGAGCACGCTGCGGAGCTTGACGGGCTGCTGTTCTATAAAGTGGATAGAGCGGCCCGCAACCTCTTTGATTATGTCGAGCTTGAGCGGTTAGAGAGTGAATACCACCTCCCCTTCATATCCGTTTCCCAGCCCACCGACAACAACCCTGCTGGCCGTATGATGCGGCGCACGCCCGCCAATATGGCGAGCTTTTATACCGAACAGCAATCCCTTGATGTCAAAGAAGGGCTTGCACGCCGCGTACAAGAGGGCTGGTTTGTGGGCAAGGCTCCATACGGTTTCCTCAATGTCCGCAAGGACGGGCGGTGCGTCACCACAACAGACGATACTGCATCGGCGACCGTCAAGCGGATCTTTCAGCTCTACGCGTACGAGCCGCTCACCCTTGATGCGCTGCGTGATCGACTCCACAGCGAGCATGTCATCTACCGCCCCGAGACACCCAACTTCACACGCAGCAAGCTCCACCACATCCTCTCGGATCGCTCCTATATCGGTGAGGTCCCGTTCAAGGGCCAGTGGTACCCCGGCAAGCAAGAAGTCCTGATCGAACGCCAGGTCTGGGATCGAGTCCGATCACTCTTCAGCGGGCATGTGTACCATGCGCACCAGATGACTTATGCCGGTGAACTCATCACCTGTGGACATTGTGGGCGGGCGGTCACCGGCGAACAGGTTACGAAGAAAACCAAGTCGGGTGAGAAACGCTATGTCTACTACCGCTGCAGCGGGTACACCAAGCCCGGCCATCCCCGTGATCGGGTGCCTGAGCCGGAGTTTGATCGTCAGATGCTGGCGATCTTCGATCAGATGCGGATCAAGGACGAATCCGTGCGGGAGTGGTTCGCGGCGGTGCTGGCCTCGCAGACCCGCGATGCACAGGCCGATGCCAAGGCACAGCGGTCCGAGCTTCAGCGTCAGGCAACCCTTTTGGTGAACCAACAAGACCGCCTGCTGAATCTCAGGCTTGGCGATGAAATCGACCAAGAAGCCTTCGCCCGCAAGCACACCGAACTCCGCGATCGGCTGGCATCAATCAAGCAGCAACTCGATGTACTCGATCGCTCACACGACGAAACCGCCGAGCTTGCCTCCAAGGTGTTTGAACTCTCGCAAACCCTACAAAACAAGTGGTTAGAAGCGGATTACACCGAAAAGCGGCGCATCCTCGAAATCGTGTGTTTGAACTTTTCTCTGGAGAGCGTAAACCTTGTTCCCACAATGAGAAAGCCCTTCGACATGCTCACCAAAGGGCTCCACCTTGAAAACAATCGGGGTGAGAGGATTTGAACCTCCGACCTTCTGACCCCCAGTCAGATGCGCTAACCAAGCTGCGCTACACCCCGGATCCGACCGATCTTGGCCGATACCTAGCATAGCGCGTCTCCCCGGGCAATGCCAACCGACCCACGCACGCATATCCTCTCCATAATGACCAGCACCGCGCCATCGTCGATCCTCATCCGCAATGCCCGCATTATCGACCCCGCATCGGGGTTCGACCAGACGAGCGATCTCCTGATCGAATCGGGCATCATCAAAGCCATCGAGCCCAAGATCACTGATCCAGGCGCAGATCGCGTCATCGACGCGTCGGAGCTCATACTCACCCCCGGGCTCATCGACCCTCATGTCCACCTGCGCGATCCAGGACAGACGCATAAGGAGGATATTGAATCGGGCACCCGGGCTGCCGTGGCCGGCGGTTTTACAACCGTCTGCTGCATGCCCAACACCGATCCCTGTCTCGACACCCCAGTGATCGTCGAATACATCGCATCCAAAGCCGACGAAGTTGGGCACTGCCGGGTTTTCTCGGTCGCCGCCGCCACCGTCGAACGCAAGGGACAACAACTCGCCCAGATCGCCGCGTGCGACCAAGCCGGCGCGGTCGCCTACTCCGACGATGGCGATGTCGTCGAATCGGCCGCTATGATGCGCTCGGTCTTCGAGACCATCGCCCCCACCGGCAATTGCTTCATGCAGCACTGCCAGGAACTCACCCTCACCAATGGGGCCGTCATGCACGAGGGCAAATTGTCCGCCAAGCTCGGGCTCACAGGGTGGCCCCGTGTCGCCGAAGAACTCATCATCGAGCGCGACATCATGCTCAACCAAACCATCAACTGCAGGTACCACATCCAGCACATGTCTTCGGGCAACTCGGTCGAACTCGTCAGGCGTGCCCAGCAAGCCGGGCAGCCCGTGACGGCTGAGGCCTCCCCCCACCATCTGCTCCTCACAGACCAAGCCATCGAAACCCAAGGCACCGCTGCTAAGATGAATCCGCCGCTGCGTGAAGCCTCCGACATGGATGCCCTCCGCCAAGGTGTCGCTGACGGGATTATCACCATCCTCGCCACCGACCACGCCCCCCACAACGCCGACGAAAAAACGCTGCCGATCGACCAAGCCCCCTTCGGGATCATCGGGCTCGAATCCGCACTCGGGCTCTATCACAAGGCCCTCGTCGAGACCGGATACATCGACCTCCCCAAGCTCATCAAACTTATGACCATCAACCCCGCTCGGCTCTGCAATCTCGATGCCCAAGGGCTCGGGATGCTCAAGGTTGGCGGCCCGGCGGACATCACTCTCATCGATCCGGCCCGCTCCTGGACACTGGGATTGGACGATCTGGCCGGTAAATCAGTCAATACGCCATTCCTCGGATGGGAAATGGCGATTCGACCGATGTTAACAATTGTCAACGGCATGATCCGTTTCAACTGCACCGGAGATTGAGTGAATATCCTCAAATCCATCTGGAATACCCGCGAGATCAGCATCGCGGCACTCTCGATCATCACCATCGCGATCCACCTGATCCTCCGATTTGGTACCGATGCGTCCGAGTTTGCCTACACACTTCCGCTGCTCATTTGCCTCGCGCTCGGCGGCACGCCTCTGGTTATCGAACTCGGCGCGAAAGCCTTCCGCAAGGAGTTCGGGTCCGATCTCCTCGCCGGGATCTCGATCGTCACTGCTGTACTCCTCGAAGAATACCTCGCCGGGACGATCGTCGTCTTGATGCTCTCGGGTGGCGAGGCGCTCGAAGAATACGCCGTCGCCCACGCATCGAGTGTACTCAAGGCGCTCGCCAACCGGATGCCTTCGATTGCGCATGTCAAGACCGATGGCACGCTGACCGATGTTCCCCTCGATGATGTCAAGATCGGCGATCATGTCACCATCTTCCCCCACGAAACCTCCCCGGTCGACGGCATCGTCATCGACGGGCACGGGGTCATGGATGAATCCTACCTCACCGGCGAACCCTACATGATGTCCAAGGCACCGGGCTCATCGGTCTTTTCCGGAGCGATCAACGGTGAGTCCGCCATCACCATCGAAGCCACCAAGCCTGCACAAGACTCCCGCTACGCCAAGATCATGCAGGTCATGCTCGAAACCGAACAACAAAAACCCCACATGCGCCGGCTTGGCGATCAACTCGGCGCCTTCTATACACCCGTCGCCCTCTCGCTCGCCCTCATTGCTTGGGTTATCTCTGGCAATCCCACCCGATTCCTCGCTGTGCTTGTCGTCGCCACGCCGTGCCCGCTGCTCATCGGCATCCCCGTCGCCATCATTGGGTCCATCTCGCTGAGCGCCAAACGCGGGATCATCATCAAGGACCCCGGCGCCCTCGAAACCATCGACACCTGCCGGACCATCATCTTCGACAAAACCGGCACACTGACCTACGGCACCCCCACGGTCACCGAAGTTATCACTGCCCCGGACTTCGATAAGAGCAAGCTCCTCTCCCGGATCGTCTCGCTCGAGCGCTACTCTAAACACCCGCTGGCCAACGCCATCGTTTCAGAGGGTGAACGACTGGACGCATCCCTCTACGAACCCTCCCAAGTTTCAGAGAAGCCCGGCGAGGGGCTCTCGGGCATCGTCGATGGTGCCAAGGTCCTGATCACCTCTCGAAACGCGATCACAAAGATTGATCCAGACTCAGTCAGTGCGCTCCCAGAGCAGGCCGCGGGTCTTGAGTGCGTCGTCGCCATCGACGGTCGCTACGCCGCGACGGTGCAGTTCCGCGACGAGCCCCGCAAGGAGGGTGATCTATTTATCCGCCACCTCAAGACCAAGCACCATTACCAGAAGGTCATGCTCGTCTCGGGCGATCGGGCTTCAGAAGCCAACTACCTCGCCAAGCGTGTCGGGATCACGGAGGTCTTTGCCGAGCAGACTCCCGAGCAGAAGGTCGAGATCGTCCGCAGAGAATCCGAATCCGCCAAAACCTGCTTTGTCGGCGATGGGATCAACGACGCCCCGGCGCTCTCGCTGGCGACCGTCGGGATCGCCTTCGGACAGGCATCGGACATCACCGCCGAGGCCGCGGGCGTGGTGATCATGGATTCATCACTCGAGCGCGTCGATGAGTTCTTCCACATCGCCCGCCACATGCGCCGGATCGCCCTCCAGTCCGCTGTCGGTGGCATGATCCTGAGCATTGTCGGGATGATCCTGGCGGCGCTCGGCTACTTGCCCCCGGTCGCCGGGGCAATCTCGCAGGAAATTATCGATGTCTTCGCCGTTGTCAATGCGCTCCGGGCCGCATTCCCACCCAAGGTTCTCTCGGATATCGACGATCAATAGCGGTATCGTCAAAGAACTTGAACCGGCATCGACCTAAAATGCACGAACAACATCAACCCTGCCGGGGACACAATCACCGGCAGATTCACAAGAAACCACCTGCTTGAGGATGGAACCAACATGAGCATCAAAATCGGCATCAACGGCTTCGGACGCATCGGTCGCCTTGTCTATCGCATCGCCGCCAACACCCCCGGCATCGAGGTCGTCGCCATCAATGACCTCGTCCCCGCAGACTCGCTGGCGTACCTCCTCAAATACGACACGATGCACGGCAGGTTCCTGATCGACGGCAAGCAAGCCGAGATCTCCGCAACCGAAGACTCATTCACCGTCAACGGCTACACCACGAAGACCCTCGCCGAACGCGACCCGGCAAACCTCCCCTGGGGCGACATGGGCATTGATTATGTCCTCGAATCCACCGGGCTCTTCACCACCAGCGAAGCCGCCCAGAAGCACATCGACAACAACGGGTGCAAGCGCGTGATCATCTCAGCCCCGACCAAGACGCCCGAAACCGTGCCCACCTTCGTCCACCGCGTCAACTGCGGCAAGTACAACCCAAAGACCGACACCATCATCTCCAACGCGAGCTGCACCACCAACTGCCTCGCACCGATCACCAAGGTGATCTTGGATAACTTCGGCATGGTCGAGGGGCTGATGACCACCATCCACGCCGCGACCGCGACCCAGCCGACTCAGGACGGGCCATCGAAGAAGGACTGGCGTGGCGGACGCAATGCGTACATGAACATCATCCCCGCCTCGACCGGGGCCGCCAAGGCGGTCGGGCTCTGCCTGCCTGCAACCGTCGGCAAGCTTACCGGGATGGCATTCCGCGTGCCCACCGCCGATGTCTCGTGCGTCGATCTCACCTTCCGCACAGAGAAGGCGACATCACTCAAGGAGATCAACGCCGCGATGAAGGCCGCCTCCGAGGGGCCAATGAAGGGTGTGCTCGCATACACCGAAGAAGCGGTTGTCTCTTCTGACTTCTTGGGCGATCCGCACTCGTCGATCTACGACGCCGGGGCGTGCATCGAACTCAACAGCAATTTCTTCAAGATCGTCTCGTGGTACGACAACGAGGCCGGGTATTCACACCGGTGCATCGACATGCTCAAGCTCCTCGGCGAAAAAGACGGGCTGCTCTAAGTTCCTCTGAACACATAAATAATAAACCGGCAAGCATTGAGTGCTTGCCGGTTTTTGTGCGCGAATCGATTGGCTCAGGGTGCATCAAGCATCAGCAACGCCCGCTGAAGAGTGATCTGGAGCGTTGAGAGCTCCTGGATCTTCTGCGCGTGCACATTGAACTCTTGAATCACCTCATCGGGCACGCTCTCGCGGAAGAAGATATCACCCGACTCCTGAGGCGCCACCTGGTCCCAATACGCCTGAAGAATCTCGAGGTACCGCTTCATGCTCGGGAAGAGCTCTCGGTCGGATTGCCTGATCTGCCCGATCAGATCGAGCTTCTGGTCGATGATCGCCGGCTCGCCTCCAAGCTGACGGATCAGCTCGGGGAATCCTGTATCCATTGTCTCGTTGATCGCGATGAGTTGATCGACAAGCTCGATTCGGGCGAGAAAATCGTCTGCACTTGCAAAGGTGTTCACATCAAGCCCGCCGAGTGCTGAGAACGCATTGAGCGTGTCCTCGTAGGGTTTGACGAGCGCTTGGAGTTGGCGGAGTACCTGGGCTTGCTCGTTGAGGGTCTCGGCGAGTTGGGCGTCAGAGCCCTCGGCGGCGTCTTCGAGCATCTTCGCCACATCGCCGACATGCTCGGTGTCGGGTGACATCCCCTCGCCCGAGTCGAGCTGCTCGAGCATCTCCTCTCGCTTGTCCACTTGGGCCTGCTGGGCGTCTTTGAGTAAATCATCGACCGAGTCGTTCTTCGCGTCACAACCCGCCAACAAAGCCGCACCCAAGGCGAGCACACCGACCAATCTGATATTCATGCAAGACTCCTCGTGAGGGTGTCGCGCGGGAGAGGGGCGATCCCCATCCCGATCTCGCACACCGCTCGATCCTATGCAGATGAATCCTCGTGCGGCAGAGATTCGATCCGTTTGGTCAGCTCATCCTCGTTGTCCGTGAAGTTGCCGCTGATCGCCGAGCTCTTGAAGTTCATCATCGGGCGTTTCTTGTTCACCTTCCCGACGATCCATCCATCGGAGAGCATCGACTCGAGAATCTGGTAGCAGATCATTTCATGGAGCGGGGCTTGGGATCCATACTTCTTGGTGCACACCGATTTGATCTCGTCCATGATCTCCTTGAGTTCGCTCTGACGAGCGAGCACATTGAGCACGACATTGAACATCCCGTAGCTCGGCAGCTGGCATCCCCCGCGCTCGAAGCTCATCGCGGGGACGATCTGCCCGTCCTGCAGATATGGCGTTGGGGTCTCGACCGCTCCATTGAGTTGGAGCTTGAAGCTGTTGAACTTGCTGATCTCCCAGCCAAGGCTTTCTTTGTTGCCGAACCGTGCCGCCAGCGCTTTGACCCCGCCGAGATCGACGCCGCCGATCCCGACCGCGCCCTGAAGATCGTCGGCGAACCCGCCCGTCGAGAGCCACCGGAAGGCATCTTTGGGGCGCATGTTGAGCCCGGCGTCCTTTGCGATTTTGGCCGAGTGCGCTTCGAGATCGGTGAACTGCCCGTTGCCCGCGTACCAGAAATCCGCGAAGCGGATGTGCTGGCTCATCCGCCGCCTCTGGATCTGGTCATAGTTGCTCTTGAGCCACTGCGGATCATGACGCCCCCGCTCGAGTTCAAGGATGGTGTACGCCGCGTGGCGTGCCCCGGTCTGGGTGAGCATCATCCCGCCCGCAAGGATCGGATCGGCAAACCCGGCGCTCTCGCCAGCAAGCAGCCAGTTGCTCCCGGCCAATCGATCGGCGAGGAAGGACCAATCCTTCGTGCCCTCGACCTCGCCGCGCTGGGTCGCGTTCTTGGTGAGCTCTCGCACACGCGGCTCCTGGCTGATCGCCCATTCGTAGAGTTCTTCGGGTGATTTGCCCGAGTCCTTGTAGTACGACGCCGGGCAGACAAACCCGATGCTCGTCCGCGTTGGGCCGAGGGGAATAAACCAGAGCCACCCCGCCCCGATCGAGAGCACCTGCACTCGTGTACCGCCCACCCCGATCTCCACAGCCCATTCCGCGTTTTCCCAATAATCCCAGAACGCAACATTCTGTAAACTCGTCGGCGACTGTGTCCCCACGCCGAGCCCCCGGCGGAGCACCCCGATCCCGCCCGATGCGTCGATGTAATGCTTCGCCCGGACCGCATAGGTCTCGCCGTCGGCTGATTTGACCTCAATATGATCGATCCGATCGGGGTCTTGCTCGTCGAGGACGGTCTTGGTCACTTGGGTCAGCTGGCGGACATCGCACCCCAACTCTTGGGCATGGTCGAGCAGGATCTCGTCATAGATCGCCCGATCGACCTGCCACGCCGTCGCGACGCGGGCGCCCTCATACGATGCAGGTCGTGAGAGCCCCTCGACCTGTTCAGGATCGACGAAGTTGAAGTCCCAGAGCGCATCGGAGTTACCCCACCGATAGGTCGCCCCGACCTTGATCGGAAAATCTGCTGCTTCGCACTTCTCCCAGCACCCCATCTCCTTGAGCACCCGCCCGATCATGGGCAGCTGGCTCTCGCCGACATGGTCGCGTGGAAACAGCGCCTTCTCGAAGATCGCTACACTCAGGTTCGGCATGTACTTCTTGAGCAGGCACCCGGCGGTGGACCCGGCCGGCCCCCCACCAACGATCACGACATCTGATTGCATATCCATCGAAAAACTCCCACAAGACTCTGAGTATTGCACATCCCCGGGCGATACACAACCCCGAATCCACCCGAAGTCGATGAATCTCACACCCACGCGACCTACTCTTGTCCATGCACTACAAATGGACACTCCTCCGCGCCAGCCAGTTCCTCCTCGATGGGGGCGGGATGTTCGGCGTGATCCCCAAGGTCATCTGGTCCCGCTCGATCGAATGCGACGAGAAAAACCGCATCAAGCTGATGCACAACTGCGTCCTGCTCGAATCCGTCGAGCCTGACCCGACCACCGGCAAGCCCCACCGCTACCTGATAGAAGCCGGCACCGGCGACAAGCTCTCCGAGAAAATGTCCACCATCTTCGGGCTCGACGGCAAAACCGTCGAATCCGAGGTGGTCGGAGCGGGGGTCGATGTCAACGAGATCGAAGCGACCATCGTCACCCACCTCCACTTCGATCACGCGGGTGGATTGACGAGAAAGGCCCGTGAGGGCGAGGAAGCCGACTGGGAGGCCACCAAGCCGGGTGCAGCCTCTGGCGATTGCACGCAGATCAAGTTCACCTTCCCCAATGCCGAACTCATCGTCCAACGCAGAGAATGGGTCGATGCGCGAAACGACGACGCGGTGATGACCAAGACCTACTATCGCGACCACATCCTCCCGTTTGAGGACGATCGGCTGCCGCTCGAGAACGGGCGCCCCCGGCTCCGCCTGATCGACTCCAAACGCCCATTCCCGCTCAACCGGAAACCATCCAAAGGCGAGATGCCCAAGGCCCCCCTCGAAGAACGCATGAGCGAGGTCCTCCCAGGCATTCATGTCTTTCTGGTTCCCGGGCACACTTGGGGGCAGCAGGCGGTGCTCTTCACCGACGACCAAGGACGGACAATTGTCTTCACCCCCGATGTTATGCCGACGCATTCTCATCTCGGGCAAGCGTTCTCGCTCTCGTACGATGTCGAGCCCTATACCTCGATGATTACCAAAGAGTGGTTCCTCAAAGAGGCGAGCGAGCGAGATTGGATGCTTGTGCTCGACCACGAGCCGGCCAATCCGTGTTATCGCGTCAGATCGACCGATTCGGGGTGGTACGAACTCGCCGAAGAACCGTGCTGATCGGCTCGCCCGAACGATCCGAGCACTATAATCGCCTCAGAACGATGTCCACCACCACCCCCATCTCGGAATCCGACACCGGTGTACCCGACTCACCACGCGAGGGTGAACCTGTGGAACTGTCCAGAGACCACAACTCAATACCCCCCGAGGCGAAGGACACGAAGAAGCAGAAGATCAAAAAGCCCAAGCGAACCCTCTTTGAGCGGGCTGAAGCCTTTATCTCGAACCTCTCGACCCGAAACAACTTCTGGAATCGGGTGTGCTCGATGATCTGGTTGCCGTATGCCTTCCGGTCCGGGATCACGATGCAGTCCGACGCGAGTACCTATCGCGCGACGCTCCCGTTCCGTCGATTCAATAAGAACTGGTACAACGCGATGGCCGGGGCGGCCCTGCTTGGCAACTCCGAGATCGCGGGGGGCAACTATGTCTTCGCGGTCTGCGGCGGCGATTACACGGTCGTTTGCAAGCACCTCGAATACAAGTTCCTCCGCCCGTGCCATGGTCCGGCGGAATACCGCATGACCCCGCTCGACGATATCGACGCGCTCGTGGCGACAGGCGAAGAGTTCAACATCGCGGTACGGATGGATATCGTCCAAGTGCTCGTCCCTTTGAGCGAACAAAAACTCAAAGAGGAGGCCGAACTCGAGGGCGACAAGCCCGCCAAGCCCAAACGGGTCGGGCGATGCACCGCGACCTTCCATGTGACCCCTAAGGCTCATCACAAAGCGAAAAAACTCCGCGGGCCAAATTCAAAATGAGCGATGCCATTGCACCCACGATTCCAATGACCCAATCCCCGACCCTCTGGGGCGCGTACCTGGCATGCTCATGGACCTGGTGCATCGGGATGTTTCTACCCGTGATCCTGATGCGGGACATGGGATGGATGGGGT
>Ga0316206_1002176_pt1 | contig 14031 bp, 12 predicted proteins | sample 6monthpyrite_MG_FD_204942 | JGI IMG/M metagenome (GOLD analysis project Ga0316206, IMG submission 204942) | Microbial mat bacterial communities from mineral coupon in-situ incubated in ocean water Damariscotta River, Maine, United States -... | ecosystem: Environmental > Aquatic > Marine >...
TCGGTTTGTCAATTAATCTGCGGCGTGATACGCCGTATCATCTTCCCCGCCAAATGCCTCCAATAAGCTGGGAATGAACTGCGCCAGTTCCAAAGTCATGATACTAAATTCCGCATCAAAGCGAGCGACTACATCGGCAGCTTCAACCTCATTGCTTTGTTCTAAAATTTCATCGCTAAAACGCAGTCGTTTGATGCTTAGATCTTCACTGATAAGGCATGATAAACAGTCCCCCCAGGTGATACTTAGTTTAACCACTTGCTTGCCTGCACTCAGATGGCTTTGAATTTCATCTGCGGTAAGGTCTTGATGTTTACAGCGTATGATTCCACCCTCATCATTGGCATCACGTAATTCACATTCGTCCCCAATAATGAAATTCGTCGGTGCTTTATTTTTATCTAACCAACGTGTCATGATAGCTGCGGGTGATGTTTTCATAACCGGCGCGACCACCGGCAGCGTGCCAAGTGAGCTGCGTAACTGGTTTAATAATTCTTCTGATTTTTTAGCACTTGAGGCATTGACAACCAATAGGTTGTCGTGTGGGCAAATATAGGCGAAGGTTAGATTTGATCGGCTAAATGCTTTAGGCAAAAGATCTAACATCACTTCATCGCGCATGGTTTCGCGTTCTTTACGGCGAACTTGGCGAGCCTGATTTTCTTCGATTTCTGCCACTTTGTCATTGACGATATCGCGTATCACCGCCGCCGGTAAAATTTTTTCTTCTTTTCGAGCACATACCAGTATGTTGCCATTGGCTTCGTGGATGAATTGTTCACCATGGCGCCCTAACGGTGGGACCCAGCCATAACTACTAGCTTGTAAACTTGAGCAAGCTTGAAATTCATTTTTTAACAGTCGATTGTCCACCTGCTTGGCGGAAAATGCAAAGGGCTTGGTAAACCGATATATGTATAGATTGCTGAACCACATTAAGCTTGTTGTCCTACATTGAGTAAATGGCCCAGTATTATCCCGAAAAACATACTATTTTGCTATAGCCGAGTCATTTGATCTGCCAATCAATGAGGTTGATTTATTTATCGAATTAAAATGCGAATAAATGATTATATATTGTGCAATGAAACGCTTGTTCATATACATATTATGGTATGATTAACAATTATTATAGATGTTAACCCAATGTTAGAGTTAGCCTGCTTGGTTAACAATGGCGTATGGTTAATAGGCACAACTTTTTATTGATGCTATGTTTTGGCAAAAGTGATTTGATGTATAAAGAAAGGGAAGCTTTGATGAAAAAAAAAATAGCACTTACAGTGATGGGGATGAGTTTTTTGATGCTAACAGCGTGTGCAGGCACTGGGGAAATTGAGCAACTCAAAAAGTCGATAGAACAAGCGCAAGCAACGGCTGATGAAGCGAATGCAAAAGCAGATAGTGCGAAGATCTCCTCCGATCAGGCGATGCGCGCTGCTCAACAAAAGAGTGATGGTAGTGGTGCAGAAACCATGGCAGCGGATGCTAAAGAGAGGGCTGATAGAGCGAGCATTGATGCCGAGGAGGCTAAAAGACTTGCTGAACGAGCATTACGTGAAGCCCAGTTAGCTAACCAAAAAGCAGAGCGCATGTATGAGCAAGCGGTTAGTAAATAAGGAATGGGCGACGTGATAACTTTTTGGTTTAGTGCTCAGATTTGCTTTGCATTCGCCTAAAGCGCCTACTGTTGAATTTGAGGGAGCATGTTAGTGGTAGGCTAGGGGAAACTATGGTTTTCTTGAGTGATGATGACTGGTATGCCTAGTGGTTTGCTGGTGGCTAATTTTACCTTATCCCAATCTTTGGGGGAAAGTTGGGTTTGATACAATTGGGCAAGGTCGGCAGCCATGGACAACAAATTGTGATTCCTATTCTCGTGTTCAGTCAATAATTGATGTGCCTCAATATATAACGCCTTGTTGTTATCGCGCCCCAACTTTACGGGTTGGTTTATGATGCTTATCTTGGTTCCGCGTGGTGCTAACTTAACCAATTCTTGTATATCTTCTGGGTATAGGCGCAGGCAGCCATGGCTGACGCGCATGCCAACACTATAGGGTGTATTGGTTCCGTGTAATAAATAACCTGGCTTGTTGAGCAAGATGGCAAAATCACCGAGTGGGTTGTCTGGGCCTGGAGGCATGACTTTTGGTACCGTGATGCCTTTTGCCGCATAAGCTGAAATAATGGATTCAGGTGCTGTCCAACTGGGTTTTGCTATTTTTTCTTTGATTTTGAATGTACCTAGCGGGGTGGCAAAGCCTTCTTGGCCAATGCCAACGGGGAAGGTTGTGACAACTTTGCCATGCCTGCTATCATGGAAATAATATAAGCGCATTTCTGCGATATTTACGACGATGCCACGACGTTCTATGGGCAATATAAATAAGGTGGGTATAATAATGCGTGACCCTGCTTCGGGGAGCCAAGGATCCACATTAGGATTAGCCGCCGTAATTTCGTTGAACCCCAAGTCATAACGACGTGCAATATCAAAAAAAGTCTCTGATTTTTGCACTTTGAGGGTTTGTATTTGCCCGATTAAATCACGGTTCGATGCGCTCAGGAAGAAGGTAGCGGCGTTTAGTTTATCGGGAAGGCTTGCGTATAAAAGCAAACCGCTAATGACAGGTATCAGGTATTGGGAGAATCTTTTTTTTAGTTTCATGTATAAGCAATCGAGTGTGGGCGCATTCTACAGGAATTTGCAATACTTGCATAGATTGTCCATTTCTAAATAAAAACTGGAGATTCGTTTATGGAAAACACTTGGGTTTTGGTTGCAAAAAGCAGCCGTGCGAAAATTTACGAGTGGCAGAATAAAGCGGCGCCATTATGTGAAACCATTGATTTAGAGCATGCTGCATCGCGTGAGCATGAGCAACTTATGACATCGGATTTGCCTGGCAAAAATGCGGCGAGTGATGGTATGCAACACCATCGTATGGATGAGGAGACCAGTCCTAAAGAGCAAGAAAAGATCAATTTTTCTAAAGATCTGGTGACTCGGTTAGAGAACGGTCGGGTAGCCGGGCATTTTAACAAGTTGATTATCGTTGCTGTACCAGAATTTCTCGGTTTGTTGCGGAAAAATATGAGTTCAACGTTAAAGAAAACGATTGTGCAAGAAGTGAATAAAAATTTAATTGATATTGATGTCGAGAGTGTTAAGGCGCATCTATTATAGATTATTTTTTTAAAACAGGTATGGCATCAATGAGCACATCCGCAATGGTTTCTGCTTGAATAAATGTGATATCGTTGCGAATGTGCTCAGGAAGCTCTCGAAGGTCCTGATGATTTTGTTTGGGAAGAATAATGCGCCGTATGCCTGAGCGGTAAGCGGCGGTGACTTTTTCTCGGATGCCGCCTACCGGCAGCACTAAACCGCTCAACGTGATTTCACCGGTCATGGCCGTGTCACTGCGAGCTGGACAGTGGCTGTAGAGCGATGCTAATGCCACAGCCAGGGTGATACCGGCCGAAGGGCCATCTTTGGGAACAGCGCCAGCTGGCACGTGAATATGCACCCCAGATGCATGCAGCTGCTGTTTTTCAATGCCCAGCTCATCGGCATGAGACCAAATGTAACTTTGCGCCGTTTTAGCGGATTCTTGCATAATATCACCCAACTGGCCGGTTAAGGTGAGTCCTTTTCCTTCGGGCAGTAAAGCGGTCTCTACATATAATACATCACCCCCGGCGGTGGTCCAGGCTAAACCCGCTGCGACCCCTGATGGCAAGTTTTTGCGAATCATATCTGCCAGAAAACGTTCTGGACCCAGCAGATCAAACAAGTTTTCCGGATTGACAGTGACTTGGGTTGTTTCGCCTTTGACAAGTTGCGTGGCTACTTTTCGGGTGATGCCGCCGATCATTCGTTCTAATTCACGGACGCCGGCTTCTCGGGTATAACGACGTATGATTTGATTCAGTGTATCTTCTGGAATGTCTAACTGCTCTGGTTTTAAACCCGCCTGTTGCATTTGCCGGGCAATGAGATAACGCTGAGCGATTTCACGTTTTTCTTCATCGATGTAGCCAGGCAGACGTAAAATCTCCATACGATCCAGTAAGGGTTTGGGGATGCTGTCGAGGGTATTGGCGGTGGTAATGAAAAAAACCTTAGACAGGTCGAATGGGAAATCAACATAGTTGTCATGAAATTCAAAATTCTGCGAAGGATCGAGTATTTCCATTAAGGCGGCGGCCGGATCGCCTCGAAAATCCTGACCAAGTTTATCGACTTCATCGAGCATTAATAAGGGATTTTTGACACCCGCACGGCGAATTTCCCGTATGATGCGACCCGGCATGGCACCAATATAGGTGCGCCGATGGCCTCGTAATTCAGCTTCATCGTGCAGGCCACCCAAACTCATGCGCTCAAATTTACGACCCATCGCACGGCCAATGGATTGGCCAACCGAGGTTTTACCCACACCGGGTGGGCCGACAAAACATAAAATGGGCGCGTTAGCTTGTGGATTGAGTTTCATCACCGCCAAGTGTTCGATGATGCGTTGTTTGACATCCTCCAAGCCATAATGGTCTTCATCGAGTATTTTCTGTGCTCGATCTAAATCCAATATGTCGTCGGTGCTATGATCCCAGGGTAAATCGATAACCAGTTCAATATAACTGCGGGTGAGTTGGTATTCCGGATTGTTGGCTGAGATGCGTTCTAAACGATCCAGTTCTTTTTTGACTTCTTTGGCAATGGCGTCAGGTAACTTGACGTGTTCCATGCGTTGCCTTAAATCGGCAACATCGGCTTGTTCCGTTTTTTGTTCACCTAATTCTTCTTGAATGGCTTGTAATTGTTGGCGTAATAAATACTCTTGCTGCTCGCGGCCAAGTTTTGATTGGACTTGGCTAGCAATATGTTCACGCATTTCCAAAACTTGTACTTCGTGGCTTAAAAAATTGTGTAGCAATTGAAATAACTCGGCATTGCTGGAGGCTTTGAGCAAGGCCATTTCTTTTTCGAGGTCGAGTGACAACAGTGAGGTAATAAAATAGGCTTGTTGCAGTGGTTGTTCGACTTGGCTAATAATGTAGCTTAGGTCGGCTTGCATTTGCGGTTGTGCCATTTTTGCCATTTTGCTCACTAAATCGATGACGGCGCGGTGTAAAGCCTCAGTTTCCGTATCTTTATCGGTTGGGTCCTGCAATAAATGCGCTTTTATTTTTACAAAAGGCTGAGTTTGTTTGGTCTCAAGGTGTTCTAGACGTTGAACCCCCTGAACCATAATATGTATCATATTGCTGATGCGAGTCATTTTTTTTATGACAGCAAGGGTACCAATTTCAAATAAATCGCCGATTTTTGGCTCTCCGATATTGGTATCTTTCTGAGTGAAGACGGCAATGGTTTTATCTTCACTGGTGAGTGCCGCTTCGATGGCGGCAATCGAGGAAGGGCGGTTTACGACAAGCGGCATCGGCAGATGAGGGAACAAAACTGAATTTTTTATGGGGAGTACGGGAACGGTTATTTTGTTCAGGTCGATCATGCATCATTACCTTTTTCTAATAAATGGACAAAAAACATTCCATTGTGGTATTCGCTGCGAATCGTCACATCTTCCAAATTCATTGGCAACTCAAGAATGCGCTCAAAACGGTTATAGGCAATTTCCATAACATAAGATTGTTGACCTTCTTGTGATGAAAAATCGCGGCGTGTGCCATGAATTTTCAATTGATGTTCCTGCACAGAAATATGAATGTCTTCCGGCTTGATACCGGCCAAATCAAACTTAATTAACCAACCTTGCGGGTTGCGATAGACGTCTGCGGGTGGGCACCAGCAAGCACCTTGAAATATCTTGTGTTCAGGGTTGACAAAAAGCTGCATAAGCTTACTGAGAGGGTCTATCATTGGGCTGTTCTCACCGATTAAAACGTTAGAAAAAAGATGTGGTAAGAGCGATCGGTTAATTTTTTTATATCTATGTAGAGTAGCGATTTTTGTTGATTATTACAATGAATTATTGATGAGCATGAGTATAAAAACCACGATAACCAGTGATAGGCGAAATCGCTTCATCCAGAGAATTGTCGATTGCTTGAACAAATTCTGAGCTTTATTACGTAGTCCATTCCTTAACTCGCTGCATGTGGATTTAAATGCATTATACTTATTCAAAATGCTGTTAAAAAATTAAGCAACTTTATGCTTGTTATCGTTGAAATTTTGACGGTGTAGCTATAGCGGCTGGCAGTGGTAGTCCCTATTCACAGGAGACAGGTAAAGATGCGAGAAAAGGTAGAATCCTTTTTTGAATACTTGAGTGAGGCTATTTTTTCCAGGCCATGGCAAGTGCTGTTGTTGATGCTCGCCCTGGCACTAGTGTTTATCTTTCAGTTGCCTAAATTGGTTTTTGATACCTCGAATGAAAGCTTTTTTCATCCCGATGATCCCATTGTCGTGCAATATCACGAGTTTCTGGAAACCTTTGATCGCGATGAAGTTGCTATATTGGCGATAAAAACTCCCTCGGTATTCTCTCAAGATTTTTTACTAAAACTCAAGTCTTTGCATGAAACACTGGAACAACAAACACCGCATCTTGATGAAGTCATCAGCTTAATTAATGTGACCTCGGTACGTGGTGAAAATAACAATCTGATCGTGGAAGATTTACTGGCAAATTGGCCGTCCGATGATGCAGCGATTGAAGCATTAAAACAACACGTGTTAGCCCATCCCTTATACCCCAATTTACTGATTTCAGAGGACGCAACATTTGCCACCATATTGGTACGGGCGATGGCGTTTGACGTCGCCGAAGAAGGGGATATATTGGCTGGTTTTGAAGAACAACAAGTATTTGCTGCTGAGTCTCAACAACGCAAATTAACCCCTGAGCAAAATCGGGAATTCATTGCGGCGATTGATGAGGTCAGGCAACAATATCAGGCGCAAGATTTTGATACTCATTTGGTGGGCTTGATGTTAGTGAGTGACCATTTGTTACGCACTATGAATGCAGAAATTCCTAAATACACTTTGATAGCGATTTTTTGTATTTCGTTATTGTTGTATTTACTCTATCGGCGCTGGAGTGGCGTCATATTGCCATTGGTGGTTGTGTTGCTAGCGCTATTGAGTACCCTGGGGGGTATGGCTGTGTCGGGTACGCATTTCACGGTGTTCTCCCAAGTCTTACCGTCATTTTTGTTGGCGGTAGGCATTGGCGATTCTGTCCATTTGCTCACTATATTTTTTCGCCATTACCGAAAAACAGGTGATAAACGTTTATCTATGCGCAAAGCCATGGGGCATGCAGGATTAGCCATGGTCATGACGAGTTTGACGACGGCAGGGGGTTTATTGTCGTTTTCCTTGGCAGAACTTGCACCCATTGCGAGTCTTGGTATCTTTGGTGCCATTGGTGTGATGGTGGCGTTGATATTAACGATTACCATAATTCCTGCTGCCATTGCGATTTTCCCGATAAAGCCAATACCTGAAAAAAATGCCAACAAAATGAACCGGCTGATCGATCGTTCATTGATCACGACGGCTGATGTAGCGATCCATTATCCCTGGGTGTGTGTTTTATTTTTTCTACTTGTGACGATTGTCGCAGCCTATGGCATTAGCCAGTTGCGTTTTGTTCATAATCCGGTGAAGTGGTTTTATCCGAATCATGAAATACGAAAAGCGACCGAACTCACGGATCAATCCCTCAAAGGTACCATGAATGTTGAGATAATCATTGATACCCAACAAATCGATGGTGTCAAAAGTGCGGTGTTTTTGCAAAAGCTTGAGGTATTTGATGCGGCGATTAACCGATTTGCTACCGATAAAATTTATGTAGGTAAGTCCGTATCAATATTGCAAACCATCAAATTAGTTAATCAAGCACTCAATGAAGGAAAAGCATCAGCGTATGCATTGCCCGATAAAAATGCGTTAATTGCTCAGGAATTGTTATTGTATGAAAACAGTGGGGGTGACAATGTGAACCGTATGTTGGACTCTCAGCTTCAACAAGTACGTATCACCTTAAAACTTCCCTGGGCGGATGCAGGTAGTTATGTGACATTTATCGAAGGTTTGCATCAGCAAGTGGTGAGTGTATTTGGTCACCAGACCCCCTATATTATCACCGGTATGGTCACCTTATTTACCCGCACGGCCTATGCCGCCATCCATAGTATGGTCTCTAGTTATCTTATTGCTATCGTCGTTATCAGTGCCATGATGATGGCATTATTGACCTCGGTTCGGCTGGGTCTCATCGCCATGCTGCCGAATTTATTTCCCATTGTTGTGGCTTTGGGTTTTATGGGCTTAATGGGCTTTCCCTTAGATTTGTCATCCATTCTGGTCGGCAGTATTGCCATTGGTTTGAGCGTGGATGATACGATTCATTTTATGCATCATTTTCGCCGTTATTATAACCAATACAACGAGGCGACTGTGGCCATACATCACACATTACAAACCTCGGGTCGGGCAATGTTATTCACCAGTATCGTATTAGCGACCGGCTTTTTTGTCTTTGTCACTTCAGAAATGAATAATTTAATTTCTTTCGGTGTGGTCACTGGGACTGCTATTATACTGGCTTTGCTGGCAGACTTGTTATTGGCGCCTGCTTTAATGATTTTGATTACCAAAAACCAGAGTATGTGTCATTGTTTGCAACGACAGTTTTTATCAAAGCCGTAATGAATAATAAATGGCCAAAAAATAATGAGGATGAATGTGAACACTATAAAATACAGCTTGTTTAATCAAATCGTCTGGTTATTGGTGTTGAGCGCGGCACTGTCAAGCTGGGTACAAGCAGAACAGAAACGATCGTATATTTTAACCACAGCGACCACGGGCGGAACATTCTATCCGGTGGGGGTAGCCTTAGCCACCTTGACTAAAATCAAGCTGGAGCCGAAATACCACGTCTCCATGTCAGCCATTAATTCCGCTGGCTCAGGAGAAAATATTAAATTATTGCGGGAAAATGAAGCGCAATTTGCCATTTTACAAGGTCTATATGGGGCCTGGGCGTGGCGTGGTGAAGGACGTTTAGCGGCATCGGGTCCACAAAAGAATTTACGCTCGGTTACCATGTTGTGGCAAAATGTTGAGCAGTTTGTGGTTAAAAATCGTTATCGGAAAACGGGTACGATAATGGATTTAAATGGATTGGCGGGCAAGAAATTCTCCATTGGTAAAAGGAATTCGGGGACCGAAGGTTCCGGTCGCACGATTTTAGCTAATCTGAAAATCGACATGGAAAGTATCAATATGGCGCACATGGGATATGGTTCGTCAGCGGATGCACTGCGTAATGGAACCATCGAAGGGATGAATATTCCATCAGGTGTACCAACATCCGCCATCACACGTGTTTATGCTGCCATGGGTGATAAGATTAGCTTACTCAATTTTACGGATCAGCAGATCCAACAAGCTAACGGCAGTTACCAATTGTGGAGCCGTTATGTCATTCCCGTCAATACCTATCCTGGTCAAAAGCAAGCGATTCAGACCATGGCGCAACCTAATTTTTTGGTAGTGCGTGATGATGTGTCAGACGATGATGTGTATTTATTAACTAAAACTATTTATGAAAATCTGGTGTTCTTGAATGGTATTCATAAAGCCACCAAGGCAATGGCTTTAGAAAAAGCGATTGTGGGTTTACCATTACCTTTGCATCCAGGGGCAGCGCGTTATTATCAGGAAATGGGCATTGTCATTCCGGCTGATTTGAAGGTTAATTGAACAAGGTTTGGGGCAATCGAGGTAAAATCCGCTGAGATGATGCAATGGCATGATCATTTGCTCTCCAGATCCGTTTTTTTTTGCAGGTACTCTTCGCGATCGATTTCGCCTCGTGCGTAGCGCGCTTGGAGTATCTCTAGAGCGGTTTTTTGTTGAGTATTGTTGTTTGGCCACAACGACTTTATTAATACCGCAATGCCAAGGATGATCAAGCCCCAGAATAGCAGCATGAATAGTCCACCGAAACCCATGCCCCAACCAAAATTTTCCATATGATCCATCATCGTGTATTCTCCTGAGGTTGCTGGTCAGTCAAAGAATGTCTTGCTATAGATCTGGCCATTGATATCCAGTCGAGTTTAGGACGCACTCTAGCTCAGGGGTTGGGTTTTGTTTCAAACACCTTCATTTTCATGGATGAAAATGCAGAGCGTATAGGGATATATTCACAGCGTGTTTTGAAACAAAACCCAACCCCTGAGCCTTCGCCTCGCGGTGCAATCACAAGTTGGTGTCTGGATATCAATAGCCAGATCTATATCCGATACCCATTCCTTATTCTTCATGTTTTTGTTCCCATTGACGGCGGTTGATTACGTAACCACTGATCTTGCCACGAAACGGCAAGGTCAGCATCGCTGGTAAAGTGGAAACTCGTTTCGGGTCGTGGTATTTGTGGATGCCGATGCGCATGCCTTGGTGACCGTTACGGGGTTGATCCCGATAGGTGCCAAATAAACGATCCCAGATAGAGAGGTTGAAACCGAAATTGCTGTTAGCCTCGTCATCTTCCACCGAATGATGCACCCGGTGCATGTCCGGTGTGACCAGCAGCCAGCGCAATATTTTATCTAACGTAGTAGGCAAGCCTACGTTGCCGTGGTTAAACATGGCCATGGCATTCAGTATCACTTCGAAGATGACTACCGCGACCACCGGTGGTCCGAGCACCACGATGGTGGCAAACTTGATCAGCATGGAAAGGATAATTTCGATGGGATGAAAGCGTGCGCCGGTTGTTACGTCGTAATCGGGGTCAGCATGATGCACCCGGTGCAGGCGCCATAAAGCCGGTACGGCGTGTACCATCACATGTTGCAAATAGATGATTAAGTCGAGTGCGATCACAGAAACGATAATGGCCACCGGCAAGGGTGACTGAATATAGTTGAAAATGCCCCAGCCTTGTTGTTGGGCAAAGACAGCCATGCCGACGGCCGCTGCCGGAAAGAGCAAACGCAAAATGATGCTATTAAGCACTACCAGGCCCATATTGTTCGCCCAACGCAAGGGCTTGGAAACGGTCAAGGTTCGGCGTGGTGCGATGATCTCCCACAGTGCCATTAGCGCAAAAATACCGAAAAAGAAGCTCAGACGAATGCTAACTTCATGCTGGATAATAAATTCCTGAAACGTCATGCAAGATCTCTCTATGATCGTGTTCAAATCATCTTTTGAATACTATAGCGCACCGTAATCTTGTATTCAAGTGATTATTTGAATATTATTGATGTTGGTATACATTGATAGGATAAGTATGAAGACGTTCAAAAAAGCATTGTTCGAGCAGTTCGCCCAAGTCGCCAAAGCGATGAGTAGTGGTAACCGTCTAGAGATACTCGAATTTTTAGCTCAATGTGAATATTCGGTAGAGGATCTTGCTAAAGTGATGGGCTTAAGTGTGGCTAATACGTCCCACCATTTACAGCAGTTACGTCAAGCCGGGCTGGTGATCACTCGTAAACAGGGGCAGCATGTTTTCTACCGTGTTAATGGTGAAGATGTAATCGAATTAGTGGATAATTTGAGAAATTTGGCCGAGCGAAATTTGGCCGAAGTGGGACAGCTAGTCAATAGCTATCTTACCAGCAAAGATAAACTGGAACCCATTGCCCGTGATGATTTAATGCAACGTGCAAAAGAGGGTTCAATCACCGTATTGGATGTACGTCCCACCGTTGAATATGCCGCCGGTCACTTGCCCGGTGCCATCAACGTTCCCTTGAAAGAATTGAAAAAACAGTTTGCTGAATTTGACCCAAAGCATGAAATCGTCGCTTATTGTCGTGGCCCCTATTGTGTGCTCGCTTTCGAGGCCGTGAAATTATTGCGAGGCAAAGGTTTTCAGGTCAGGCGATTACAGGATGGCTATCCTGAGTGGAAGCGGGCAGGCTTGCCAGTGGAAAAGACGGTGGCTTGATTGTTTGCCCATTGCTAAGCCGCAAAAAATAACATAAAAATTAATGAGTGATGCTAAAATCCGGATGTCAATAAAGTAGCAAATATCGATAGAATATCCCAGACACCCATAAACATTTGAGTAATATCTAAACACCAGCTAATCTATTTGTTTCTTTTCTTGTAACTTTTTACTGAAAGGCGGAAAGTTGCTATCCAGGGCAGAATCGAACCCATATTTGTGGCAAAAACCCAAAAAGCGCAACCATTTTTTATAGTGCGAGCGGTACTTGATACTGATGTTCCTTTTCTCAAGCTACGTATCGAATAAGTGATGAATATCATTGGGTATTTGTAACATGGCAGATATCAGGTTTTCTTTATATTTTTCGTTTTGTAATGTTATCTGTAGATAGTCAGAAATTAAAATCAAAAAATAGTGATGAATAAGGCTTGAAAAATACTCCCCGAAAAGCCTAGTATGTGGACTTGCAAAAATCTCATACCCAAACTTAACAATGTCAACTTGTATCGTAAAGTGCATGCGCTACTGTTAATCGGCGAAGGAGAAACCTTTAGCGATATTGCTGAATTTTTAAGAATGTCGGTAGAAAGTGTCTATCAATGGTTTCGAAAATTCTCGGCCAGCCGGTTCAACTGGTTGCGCCGTTACCATTACCCCGGGCGAGGTCGAAAGCCCCAATTATCCCAAGCGCAAAAAGATGACCTCTACGAAAGGATTGTCGCCGGACCCGAAGCCAATGGTTTTGACTGTGGTATTTGGAATACGGCCATGATTGCCGAACTCATCCTTATTAAGTTCGGCGTCCTCTATAATCCCCGATATTTGAGTACGCTACTACGAAAAATGGGACTCAGTTATCAGAAAGCACGCTTTGTCTCGGACAAACAAGGCCAAGAAGCATACGAAAAGGCCCGAGCGACGTGGCTGAAAAAAACCTGGCCCAAATTACTTAAGCAAGCGAAAACCAAGGGGGCCGTGATTCTCTTTGCCGATGAAATCTCTTTTGCCATGTGGGGCTCGCTGGCTCGGACATGGGCTCCGATCGGAGAACAACCGGTGGTGAAAACCACGGGTATTCGTAAAGGACTGAAAATCTTTGGCGCCATTGATTTTCATGGAGGTCAGTTTCAGTTCATGGAATCGCTCTCTTACAGTCTCACGCCCAAATCCTTTAAACAATTGAAAGCGGATGGGTTACCGAGCGAAGTGTTGAGCTCACTCAAATCACTTAAGGGTGAAAAATACTCGACGGATGTCTTATTTTTATCGGCCATCGAAGATATGATTGGTCTTGAGTCGGCGACTCAATACCGAGAAAAATTATTGGCCAGTGCCGAAGCTGCGGGCAAATTCAACGGTGAAACATATGTCAAATTTCTCCGCCAGTTAATCAATCACTTTGACTCACCCATTATCCTCATTGAAGATGGTGCCCCCTATCACCGAGCGGGTGTGGTGAAGGATTTTATTGCGGCGCATCAAGATCGTATCACCTTGGAGCCATTGCCGGTTTTTTCACCGGACTTTAATCCGATCAAAAAGTTATGGAAGAATACCAAACGTCAAGCGACCCACTTGAAATATTTTCGTACGTTTGAAGAATTACGAGCTTCTGTGATCAAGGTTTTCAATGAGTATCTTGAAGAAGCGAGTCAGATATTTTGTGTGATGAAAAAAATGCGTGAACAAGCCGGTCTGTGCTAATACGGCTCTGTTTGCGTTAAGTGTTGGTAAGCATGAATTTAATATAAAACAGCTTATTTTGTAGTATTTTGTTGTTCTTTAAAGTTCTATTTTATATCGAAATAATCAGTTTCAACACTTAACGCAAACAGAGCCGCTAATACCCAGTGGTAAGTCTATGATATTTCATTAGTGATGGGGAAAAGTGATTAATTTGTAATTAATTATCTGAAAAACTATGGTTAGAAAATAGTATCCTTCTCCCCCTGATTGCCTGACAAAACTTCAGTCTGATTCTCGATATTTTATTTGAAATCAAATAGATACTTAGTCAAAAAAATAGGCGATAATACCCCATCATTCATCCCTCAACAAATCGAAAAATGAAGTC
>Ga0316206_1002177_pt1 | contig 14031 bp, 9 predicted proteins | sample 6monthpyrite_MG_FD_204942 | JGI IMG/M metagenome (GOLD analysis project Ga0316206, IMG submission 204942) | Microbial mat bacterial communities from mineral coupon in-situ incubated in ocean water Damariscotta River, Maine, United States -... | ecosystem: Environmental > Aquatic > Marine >...
TTGGTCATTCATATGAAACAGGCTTGCAGCGGCTGAAGCAATTAATGGAAACAGGTAAAATTACTGAAGATGTTCGTTCATGAATTATTCAGATGTCATTTAAGTACCCTGAATAACTCACCGGTCATAAAACCGGGGTAGCCCTGCCGGGACACGCAAAACATTGCCATCCATGGCTGCTCGGAAGCGGCGAGCATGCCGCTGACGGTCCTGTCAGGGCTACCCCGATTCCATGACCTCGCTTTGAGATATCGTTGAGATTTTAAAATAAAAAACTTCGTGAAAACATTCACGCATGCAATAGACAAAAAAGATGTGACAGGTAGGAGCGAATTTATTCGCGAAAAAATATATTCGCGAATAAATTCGCTCCTACTGAAGGTTTTATTTTTTATTAAGTGGTATGAAAAAAAGCAACAGCTTTCCATGAATTTTCCAGTAAACACCGTATGTCATCTGTTGTAGTACTATCATACGCACGTAAACGTTCGGCCGGATCAGTCACCCGACCCAGATACAACATATCACGCGCCATGCGCTCGGTTTCTATCTCACTGTCATCCTGCTCAATGATGAGCGATGACTTTAAATGCTCACGGGTGTTCTCAAGTTCAGTATCCGTTGGCCCTTGTTGAATAAATGTGTGCAGGCATTTCATGACGACGTCTTTAACCTGTGTTGCATTATTTTTTTCGGTATTGGTTTGTATAAACCAGAGCCCTGTATCTGAGTAATTGTCGACACGTGATTCAATGGTGTACACCAGTCCGAGTTGTTCACGTAGTAATTGATACAGGCGTGAGTCATAACCCCCGGCAAGCATATGATTTGCCATTTCGATCGTGGCATGGCGTGAGTCTGCGTACGGAATGGCAGGCATGATCCATATCATGTGAGTTTGTTCGCAGTCCAGCACAAGTTCCTTATGAGTAGAGACAAACTCAGGCGCAGGTTTCTTCGTGGAGGTATCTGTATCTGGTTTCGGTAAATAATGTTCAGCCAGTTTCTGTATGGCGACCGTATCAATATTTCCTGTGGCTGCGATGCATATTGGAGCCGAAGATATGACCTGCTTTATATACTGATGCATCTCGTTGGCGCTACTGTTATTTAACGTATCAGTGGTACCCAGTATTTGCCTGCTAATAGCGTGTGATGCCAATACATGCTCGGTTGCAAAGTCTTCAAGCGCTTCTTCCGGGTCATCCGGCAACATGGCCAGCTCTTGCAAGACAACGCCACGTTCGTTATTAAAATCATTTTCATCAAATGCAGACTGAGTCAGCATTTGCAGAAAATGTTCCAGCAATTCGGCGCCATAAGCGGCAGGAACTGTCCCGTGGAATGCGGTCATCTCACGACCTGTTTCGGCATTGATATGCCCTCCCATCATTTCAAAACGGGTAGACAATGCCTTGCCAGACATTTTCAGTGTGCGTTTAAAAACCAGATGTTCCATGAAATGTGCAAACCCTGTTTGATGGTCTGCTTCATGGCGACAGCCATTGCGTATCCAGATGCCCAGGCTGGTGGTTACCGCCGTTGGGTCATGGCGTGTGATAAGGGTGCAGTTATCCAGTTTTTGATTTTTAATCAGCATAATTGTAGTCGATTATGTTATTGGCCAGGTGGTTCAGGGCGTGATAATACAGTATGCTGCAAAATGAGTGGTAAATTTACAGAATATTGAAAAAATCGCACTAAAACAGTGCCTCTGAAGAATATTATCGCACCATAATTGCGCGTAATTGCTGCGCAGTAAAAGTATAAATCCACACAACCTCTCTCAACTTGCTGTTTTATATTGTTTTTTTATATTTGGCACATCATATGCAATGAAGTTTGTTATGTGATGATACGTATTATCCTTTTAACAGGGTTGAGTAGAGTTCATTTGCAAATTTAGATTATTAATAACTTACTACTGGAGATAATTATGAAAACAACATTACGCCCAATTGTTCTGGCTACTGCCGTTATTCTGGCAACGCCATTTGTCGCGCAGGCTGACTTTTCAGCGAATATAGGTGTTACATCTAACTATTTGTGGCGTGGTCAGCCACAGAGCTCTGATGAAGCAGGTATTTCAGGTGGAGTAGATTACTCACATAAATCAGGTTTTTATGCGGGCACATGGGTTTCGAGCTTAGGTGGCGGCAGTAACTATGAGCAAGACTGGTACCTGGGATATAATTTCAAGCTGAGCAGTGTCGACCTTGACGCTGGCTATATCAAGTATACATACCCGATCGGCAATGCAACTTTGGATTTTGATGAAATATATTTAAATGCAAGCATGGGTAAGTTTAATGCTGGTCTTGCCTATACGGTCAATAAAGAAGGAAATCCTGCAGATGAAAATGACCTGTATATCTTTGTAGGTGCAGAATTTGAAATCAAAAAGGGTGTAACGCTGGGTGTGACTGTTGGTCGCTACAACTATGAAGCACCTGCAACAAAAGACCTGACAAATCTTAATCTTAGTTTGAGTAAAGATGATTTTACATTTGCACTGGATAAGACAAATGCAACGGATAGTGGTGCTGGTGAAAATGATCCACGTTTTTCTGTTTCCTGGTCGAAGTCTTTCGATCTGTAAGCTATAGAACAACATAGTTAATAATTCGGGCTCTGTATAGAGCCCGTTTAGTTTTGCTGTGGTAGTTTCATTGTAAAGACTGAACCCTTGCCATAAGTGCTGGTAACATCAATGTCTCCTCCCATAAGTTGACAAAAACGCTGACTGATGACCAGACCCAGTCCGGTGCCGCCGTACTTCCGTGTCGTCGATGAGTCAGCTTGCGTAAATTCATTGAATAACATATTTAATTGGGCGTCGGTTATTCCTATCCCGGTATCGCTGATTTTAAAATATATCCAGGGTTTCCCGTTATGAAGTTCCTGGTAAACATCCAGAGATACTTCACCTTCTTTTGTAAATTTGCATGCATTGCTTAACAGGTTTAGCAGGATTTGTTTAAGTCTTATTTTGTCTGTCCTGATGTCAGTTGGCCCAAGGGTTGAGTGTTGTGATAGTTTATTATTATTTTCATTTGCAATGGGCGTTATCGTTTCAGTGATATCATTGATTAACGACGAAAGGCTGAAGTTTTCAGTATAAAGCTCGATTTTACCGGCTTCAATTTTAGACAGGTCAAGTATGTCGCTGATAAGTGTAAGCAGATGTTTACCGGAATGATGGATTTTTTGTAGATCATTGATATTTTCGTGTTGTCCGGCATCCTCCGCATCATCTATTAACATTTCACTGTAACCGATGACAGCATTCAGGGGTGTACGTAATTCATGACTCATATTTGCAAGGAAGGCACTTTTGGCGCGATTTGCTTCCAGTGCCTGATCTCTTGCCTGTTTCAACTCTTCTTCGTAGCGTTTTCGAGTACTGATATCACGAATAATACAAATACAGTTTTCAGTATATTCAGGCATGTCATTAATCTGGTAAAGAGTAATGGATACAGGTGACAGTTTATTATCACCCTTCAGTAATAAAGACTCGTAACCGCGAACTTCCTCGCCACGCGCTAGTTGCTGGCGAATCGCTTTCCAGTCCTGTTTGTTATTAAATAACTGTGAAATATTTCTGCCAATGAGTTGTTCAGGCGTAAAATTAAATTGTTGTAGTGACGGGCTGGCATTCATGATGGTATCAAAGTGATTTATTTCAAGAAATGCATCGGGTATAGAGTTGAAGATAGAGCGAAAGCTGGCTTCACTTTCACGCAAGGCAGCCTCATCTTTTTTGCGTTGTGTGATATCACGCAGAACACCCTGGACGCCAAACGGATTTCCGGATTCGTCATATGTAATTCTTGTGCTGCAAGAGGTTGGCTTCAGTTCCCCTGTTTTAGTGATCAGCATAATTTCAAAATCATTAACAAACCCTTTCGTCTGTAAGCGTTGTAAAAGAATATCGCGTTGCTTAGGGTCTGCGTAGACTGATGCGGCAGGCTTGCCTACCAGTTCCTCGGGCTTGTAGCCATAGTGTGTTTCGACTGATGGGCTGAGTATCGTGATGTTTCCCTGCATATCCGCTTCATAATAGGTATCCAGGAATGACTCAAATATTCTTCTGAATTGTTTTTCACTGTTTCTTAATGCGTCTTCAGTTTGTTTGCGGGTAGAGATATTCCGTAAGGTTCCTTCTATCGCAATGATATCACCAGTATAATCCTTGATAACATTTGCATTGAGTGAACAGGTTATTTTTTTGTTGTATTTGTGCTTATATTCCACTTCAAAATCGGTTACCAGACTTTCAGATTCAAGTTTTTCATATATTTCTTTACGAACAGAACGATGAGTATAAAATTCTTCAGGGGAGTGTCCGATCATTTCTTCTGGAGCATAGCCCAGTAATTTTATACAGGAAGGACTGACAAATTTAATAATGGAGTTTTCTGTGCGAAAATACACGTCCTGTATAGAGTCAAATATGCGTTTTAAACGTTGTTCATTAGTAAATAATAATTTTTCATGTTGTTTGCGTAAATCAATGTTGCGTGCAACACCTTCTATACCGATCATCTGATTTTTTTTATCATATATGAGGTGAGCAGAAACAGAAAACGTTAATGTAGTCTTGTTCTTGTGACGCAAATTTATTTCATAGTCATTAATTTTTCCTTGTGCAAGCAATGCTTCCAGAATTTTTTGACGCTGATCAGGATTTGCATAAAACTGATTAATATCAAGACCGACTATCTCTTCCGATTTATAGCCCAGGTGGCGGTAGATGGAAGGTGATACCAGTTCGATTCGACTTTGTTGGTCAAGCTGGTAAAAAAGATCATCTGAAGATTCAAAAATACCTCTAAATTTCATTTCACTCTTTTTGAGCTGTATTTCAACCTGTTTGCGGTCTTCAATATTACGGGCGATACCCTGAACAGCAACAGGTTTATTATCTATATAGACAATACTGTTGGAAATCTCCATCCATATCAAATGTCCATTCTTGTGTCGTACCTGTACTTCATAATTACTGGCGCTTGTCTGCCCGGTGAGTTTTTTCTGTAAGTTTTTTTGTGCAGCCTCAAGGCTGTTACTTTCGATAAGGTCGGTAATATTGAGTTGCAGAAATTCAGCAACGGTGTACCCCATGCTGGCAGCACCGGTTACTGTTACTTTTATCATTCTGCCATTCAGGTCATGAGCATAGATGTGATCGCTTAAATGTTCGGTTAGCGCTGCAAGTGATTGTGTTGCCACTTTTTCTTGTTGTTCAAGCAGCGATTGGTTGCTGATATCTTCCACTATTGCAATCGTGTAGCCGGACTGTGTTTCGGGTTGATACAAACGCCATCGGGTAATAAGGCGATGATCAGATTCATTACGGTATTCATGCGTAACTGAAGTTTCAGAATGCAGCTTGTCAATAAAAGCGGAGAGTTCATTTTTATCGTGTTGACAAAATAGAATTTCTGCAAGTGTTTTGCCAATAGCGGCAGCTGTCGGTAATGCAAAAATATCAGCGGCACGGGCATTCCATTTATAGACATTGTATGACGAATCCCATGCTACAATAGCCATGGGAAAATCATCAGCAAATTGTTGAAGAAATGCGTCTGTACACTGTAGGCCGCTATCATGACCGGGTGTGGATTTTAACATTATACTGTCATGTCCATGGGTATTTAGTATAGGCTAATATTCTAATTATAATTTTTAAGTTGCTTTATATTAAGGTCTCATGTTATCTATTTATGTTATCTGTCTTTTTCTCCTGAAACTTTAGGTTTATTAGTCATTAGCGGCAATAAAGAAGGGAAATATGAAAAACAAAGTCATTTTGGGTAGTTTTGTTTCTGCAGCGACCTTTTTTGTGTCTCTGCCTGCTTCCGCTCTGGAATTTGAAAATAATGGTATCACGGGTAATCTGGACACGACCTTGTCCTGGGGTGCTGCGCGGCGTGTCAGCTCGCGAGACCCTGCACTGATCGGCAGAAGTCAGGGTGGTACGGCCTATTCTGTCAATGGTGATGATGGTAACCGTAACTATAAAAAAGGTCTGATCTCGAATGCCTTCAAGATCACCAGTGATCTGGATCTTAATTATAAAAATTACGGCGCGTTTTTCCGTGGTAGTTACTTTTTTGACACAATTAATAACGACAAATCCAGTTTAACCAGTCTGGCAAAGGACAGGGTAGGTAAAGATGCCCGTATGCTGGATGCCTATATCAGCGGCAGTTTTAATCCAGGTGGCAAGGCACTGGATATTCGTATTGGGCGACAGGTCGTTAGCTGGGGTGAAAGTACCTTTATCCAGAATTCAATTAATAGTATTAATCCGGTCAACGTTGCCAGTTTCAGAGTGCCGGGCGCGGAACTACGCGAAGGCCTGTTGCCGGTGCCGATGTTGTGGCTGTCACAGGAGATTACAAACAATGTCAGTCTGGAAGCGGTTTATTTAACCCGTTTTGATCATACCGAGATTGACCCGCGAGGGACTTATTTCAGTACCAATGATTATGCGGGTGACAGTGGGCAATATGTTGTGCTGCGTTTTGGTGCGGTACCGGATGCAGTCTGTGGTACGGCGAACCCGGCGTCTGCATTATGTGTTCCTAGAGACAGTGATAAAGATGCGAAGGACAGTGGTCAGTTTGGACTTGCTTTAAGGGTATTGGCGCCGGATTTAAATGATACAGAATTTGGTTTCTTTTTTATGAATTATCATAGCCGGCTTCCGATTATCAGTGCAAAGGCGCTTACCAGTGCATTACCCAGTAGCGGCAGGTACTTTGTTGAATATCCGGAAGATATAAAGATGTACGGTATAAGCTTTAACACAGAAGTTCAGAAATATGGAGTGGCAGTACAAGGTGAGTATAGTCATCGAACCAATGTACCATTACAAGTTGATGATGTAGAGCTACTGCTAAGTGCTTTATGTAGTGCTGCCAGCCAGCTGGGCGCATGTCCGAACGGATTTGGCGGTGAAATCAGTGGGTATCGTAGACACAAGGTTGGTCAATTTCAGTTTACAGTATCCAAGGTTTTCGGTTCAAGCAATCCATTTAATGCGAATAGTTGGGTGTTGCTGGCGGAAGTAGGTGTATCGCATGTTTATAACATGCCTGATAAAGGGACCCTTCGTTACGAAGGTCCAGGAACACCCACACCGGGAGATGCCGGTGTTGCCTTTATTGGTTCAGGTACCAGTACTCCTTTTGCACCAAGCCCAGTACCTCAGGAGGTAAACGGGTTTGCTGACGCCACTTCATGGGGATATCGTATCGTAAGTAAATTCAACTATGATTCTTCTTTTGGTGCAGCGACATTATCACCTCGCATCGTCTTTGCACACGACGTCAATGGCACATCACCCGGTCCCGGCGGAAACTTTATCGAAGGCCGAAAAGCAATCACATTAGGCATGGGCTTTAATTACCTGAACAAGTGGACAGGTGACTTCAGCTATACGAATTATTTTGGCGCAGGTAATTATAACCTGATCCATGATCGCGACTTCATTGCGATGAATGTCAAATATTCTTTCTAGGGATAAGTTGTTATGAAATTAAAACAATTATTACTCAGCAGTACAGTCGTTTTACTGTGTGGTGTCAATAGTACACAAGCAGCACTGACTGCAGATCAGGCAGCACGATTAGGAAAAGACCTGACACCGTTAGGTGCAGTTAAGGCCGCGAATGCTGATGGCAGTATTCCTGCGTGGACAGGTGGCATTACCCTGCCACCTGCGGGGTATCAGGTTGGTCAGCATCATATTGACCCCTATGCTTCTGACAGTGTGAAGTTTAGCATTACCGCAGCGAATGCCGATCAGTACAAAGACAAATTAGGTGCCGGCCACCTGGCCATGCTGAAGAAATACTCTTCATTCAAGTTAAACATCTATCCAACCCGGCGCAGTGCTTCACTGCCACAGCGTGTTTATGATGCAACGATAAAAAATGCACCTGCAGCGACGCTGGTCGATAATGGAAATGGTATCGATAATACAATCGTTGGTATCCCGTTCCCTATCCCGGCCAATGGTCTGGAAGCGATCTGGAATCATATCGTTCGTTATCGTGGTGAAGCCGTTCAACGCTGGATTAATCAGGCGGCTGTTACTGCCTCCGGAAAATATGCACTGGTAAAGCTGGAAGATGAATTTTTATTCCAGTACGTAAAAGAAGGTGTCAGTCTGGCTGCACTGAATAATATCCTGCTATATTTCAAACAGTCAGTTAAAGCACCTGCGCGCCTTGCCGGAGGAGTATTGCTGGTGTTTGAAACCTTTAATCAGGTTAAGGAGCCACGTCATGCCTGGGTTTATAATCCGGGGCAGCGTCGTGTTCGTCGTGCACCTAATATTTCCTATGATAATCCGGGTACCGCATCTGATGGTCTGAGAACCAGTGATGACTTTGATATGTTTAATGGCGCACCTAATCGCTATACATGGAAATTACTGGGTCGAAAGGAAATGTATGTACCTTATAACAGTTACAAGCTGCATTCAGATAAAATTAAATACTCAGATGTATTAAAACCCGGTCATATCAATTCAGACCTGGCACGTTATGAACTGCATCGCGTCTGGGTCGTTGAGGCCACTTTGAAGTCAGGGACTCGCCATATCTATAAAAAGCGGGTTTTTTATATAGACGAAGATAGCTGGCAGGTTGTGATGACCGATAAATACGATAACCGCGGCCAGATCTGGCGTGTGGGCGAAGGTCATCCGATTAATTATTATGACCAGAAAATTCTGTGGACAACACTGGAAGTCCATTATGATTTACAGTCCGGTCGTTATCTGGTGCTGGGTCTTAATAACCAGGAAAAGATGTATGATTTTAATATCAAGCGCAGCAAATCAGATTACACACCATCCTCATTGAGAAGGTCTGGCAGAAGATAGACCGGCAGCGAAGAGACAATACAATAGATGCTGAAAGATAAAATTGTCTTGCAGGCCAGCAGTAAACATACCCAGGTTAGTTTGCTGCTGGCTTTTTTCATTTTTGCATTTGTACCTGTTCAGGCAGCAGAAAATCCTGTTTCAGAAACCTCTGTAACACCAACATCATCATTACTCCTGGATATTGCCAATAGTGGTAATAATATGCTGGCTGTTGGCGAGCGTGGACATGTATTGTATACAAAGGACTGTGGCGGGCACTGGAACCAGGTGAGCGTTCCTACACGAAACACGCTCAATAGCGTTTATTATTATAACCAGCAGCAAGTCTGGATTGTGGGCCATGACAGCGTTATTTTACACTCAAAAGATGGCGGTCAGCACTGGCAAAAGAGATATCAGGACATCAAGGCAGAACAACCTTTGTTTGATATTCTGTTTGTCAATGACAACAAGGGTTTTGCAGTCGGTGCCTATGGCGCTTACCTGGTAACTGGCGATGGTGGTAAAACCTGGAAAAAAACGCAAGTGTATGGTGAAGATGATTTTCATTTATACGCAATCACACGAATGCCCAAGGGTGAGCTAGTTATTAGCGGAGAAGGGGGCATTGTCTACTTGTCAGTTAATCAGGGTGCTAATTGGGAGCGTTTGAAGACACCTTATGAAGGTACTTATTTTGGTAGTCTGGTGCTGCACAACGGAAGCCTGATGATTTATGGTATGCGCGGTCATTTATATGTATCGGACGATTTAGGTGAGCACTGGAAAAAAATAAACATCTCAAAACAGGTTGCACTTGAATCCGCTATTGAAACTAAAGATAAACAGCTTCTGGTCACAGGTGCTGGTGGTGTTGTATTAACAATTAATCCAGCTCTGGATAAAGTACAGTATTTGAAACAGGGGCACCGCATACATTTAAGTTCAGTTACCCAATGTGGTAATGGTCAGGTTTTCGCCGTCGGTGAAAAAGGCATCGTAAAGGTTAAGTAATGGACAGTGGCAAAACAATTTGCGGTGAGATTTCCAACTGGGTTTTTGCGAGACGCCCGATTTTTCTGATACTGTTTGCTATTGCGACTGCTTTGCTGGTTTATTCTGCAACCCATGTTCGTCTGGATGCGGGCTTTAAAAAATTATTGCCTGCCAAGCATGCATACATGCAAACTTTTTTTGAATACCAGAAAGACTTTGGAGGTGCGAATCGTATCCTGATTGCGGTTTCTGTCAAAGAAGGCAGTATCTTTACAAAGGAATTTTTCAAAACATTAAAAGCAGTCACCGATGATGTCTTTTTTATTCATGGTATAGATCGATCATCAGTGACTTCTCTATTTACACCCAATACGCGTTTTGTAGAAGTGATTGAAGGCGGTTTTGCAGGTGGAAATGTTATTCCAGCCGGTTTTGAAGCAAATGAAAAATGGTTTAATGTAGTCAGGTCCAATATTCTTAAATCAGGCAAGCTGGGCAGGATAGTCTCCAGTGACTTTAAAAGCGCTATTGTCAGTGCAAACCTGTTGTCTGCAAATGCGTCGACAGGAAAGAAAATAGATTACATCCTGCTTGCAAACAAGCTTGAACAGCTGCGTGAAAAATATCAGGGCCAAAATATAGAGATACAGATCATTGGCTTCGCCAAACTGATTGGTGATGTTGTAGAAGGCCTGAGTGATGTGGGTTTGTTTTTTATTATCACACTGTTAGTAACCGCATTGCTGATTTATATTTATACACGTTCTTGGCGCCTGACAGTCATGCCAATGGTGTGTTCAATTATTGCTGTAATCTGGCAACTGGGTTTATTACCGTTAATGAACTACGGCATTGATCCAATGTCGATTCTGGTACCTTTTCTGGTGTTTGCAATTGGCATCAGTCATGGCATTCAAATGGTCAATGCGGTGCGGGTTGAGTCAGAAAAAACACAGGATTCACATCGCGGTGCCCGACGTGCATTCCGTCACTTGCTGGTTCCGGGTAGTGTTGCCCTGATCAGTGATACGTTAGGGTTTATGACTATCCTGCTTATTGATATTGGTATTATCCGTGAAATGGCAATTGCGGCCAGTGTGGGCATTGCTGTTATTCTGTTAACCAATTTACTGTTACTGCCCATTGTTTTGTCATACATGCCCGTACGCTGTTTTAAGCGCACCCGGGTCGGGCGTTATGATAAATGGTGGAAACGGCTTGCCGATACATTTACACGCCCACGTTCAACCATCATTATTGCGATAGCCGCGGTATTGTTTGCAGCGGGTTCATGGCTGGCTGCCGGGCTCCAAATTGGAGACTTGGCAGCAGGTGCCCCCGAGTTGCATAAAGACTCCCGCTACAATAAAGATATTAAGAAAATCACCAGCCAATACGCGATTGGTGTTGATGTATTGACGATTATTGCGGAAGCAGGAAAAGGTGCCTGCACCCGCTATGAAAGCATGGCAGAGATTGATCGCTTCGCCTGGAAGATGGAGCAAACGTCTGGTGTGCAGTCGGTGATCAGCTTGCCGCAGTTAGCCAAGATAGTGAACTCAGGCTGGAATGAAGGCAGCCTGAAATGGCGTGTGTTGTCGCGTAATAAATATGTACTGGCACAATCGGTGACGCCATTTGATACCAGTACCGGATTATTGAATGCTGATTGTGGCGTGATGGCTGTTTACATTTTCACCAAAGATCATAAAGCAGAAACAATTGCAGGTATTGTTCAGGCCGTTAAAGATTATCAACCCGGCTTTGCTGCTGCAAAAGTCAGATTCCGTCTGGCCAGTGGTAACGTGGGTGTGATGGCGGCGACGAATGAAGCTGTCGAGGCGGCACAGTTTCCGATGCTGATTTATGTTTATGCGGCAATTATTATTTTATGCATTATTGCATTCCGCTCTGTGTTGGGGACATTGTGCATTATTATTCCTTTGGCACTGGTGTCTATTTTAACCTATGCATTGATGGTCTATCTTAACATTGGCCTTAAGGTTGCAACTTTACCTGTGGTAGCGTTAGGTGTCGGTATCGGTGTGGACTATGGCATTTATATTTTCAGCCGTTTACGGGAATACCTGCACGATGGCCTGCAAATGCAGGAAGCCTTGTTTAAAACTTTTACGACGACCGGCCACGCAGTCTTGTTTACCGCATTAACACTGGCAATGGGGGTGAGTACCTGGATTTTCTCTGCACTCAAGTTTCAGGCGGACATGGGGATTTTGTTAACCTTTGTTTTTCTGGCAAACATGCTGGCTGCGATGGTGTTATTGCCTGCGCTGGGGGCGTGGTTACTTAAGCCTGCAAAGCAGGGTTGAAGCTTTCGTGAATAAATTCACTCCCACAGATGGTGGAATATTTTTATGTAGGAGTGAATTTATTCACGAATATTTTTATATCAAGTCTGCATAATAGTGCAGGAGAAAAAATTTCCTGCCACTACAATCCATTTCATTTAGAGCAGGCAACATATCTTTTTTGCCATGATGTCGTCTTCTTCGCGGCTAAAGCCGCTCCCACAGTGGGTAAAATAGTATTTGTAGGAGCGGATTCATCCGCGAAAGATTGCTCTTCTGAAAAATATAATTACATTTTCAAATCCATTTCATCAACAGTGCCGGTTGGTCCTGTTCCACTTGAATAGTTTTCTTTTACCTCAACGGTAGCGCCAATAGATAACAGGGTGAAAAAGTCTGCGCGTGTTAGCGCAGGTGACAGAGTAGTTATGTCCACATCATTGATCTTGAAGGTGGTGCTACCATCGGTACTAAAATCAACTCCCAGAATCCTGACCGTTTCAGCACCTGTGGTGCCACCAATAGTTGTTACCGTTCCCTCTACTTTATTTCTCAGTTGCGACGGCGGGTCTTTACGTTTCAGGTCTTCGACAATGTACAGACCATTACCGTCAATCTTTGCTTCCACTTCCAGATAGTCACCCACTGTAATATCCGTGATGCAGAAGATCGAATTTGCACAGGCACTACTGGCGCCTGTTTTTTCATCCTCAAGCTGACTATTGTTATCGAGTTGCACAGTAATAGTGCCAGAGCCCAGATCAAGGACGATCGTCTTTTGTGTTGGATTCAGTGAAGAAACCATTGCCTTGATCTTGATTTCGCCATCACGGCCTTCTATTTTAGTCGCGGTAAGAGTACTGCTGCCTGATGAATAGGTGCCCTCGACTTCAATTTGTACGCCATTGGCGAGTGTCAGGTTAGCAGGAATAGAAATTCCGCTTGCATTAACAGTTTGGCCATTAACTTTAAAACTTGATGGACTGATATAATCAGTAACAATGCCTTCGAGTTCTACCTGATTGTCTGTACTTACAAACACGCTGTCAGGTAATTCAATTTCCAATGCGGCAATTTCATTGCTGGTATTCAGGGTACCCTTAACTTCCACTGTCATGCCATCAGTTAATGAGCCAACCCCGTTAATGCCTGAGTAATCAGTCGTAGAACTACTATGATTAATTGTAAGTGTATTAGCACCAGAAACAGTCAGTGTGAAGCTACTGCCAGATAGTATGGAGACAGTCCCTTTCGCTTCAATGGTAGTTGAGCCTAGCTTGACGGTACCTTTTTTCTCAATACGTGTCGCATGTAAAACACCGCTGGTATCCAGATAGCCACTGACATCGACAACATCATCTTTATTCATGCTGGCATAGTCTATACCACCATCATAGAAAGTACTGGGTGCCGCTATGACAGTGCGTCCGAGTACGGTAAAAGTACGCGTATCAGTATTGGAATCAAAAACGGGTGTAGCAGCTATAGGGCCTTCTACTTCAATAACAGCGGAAATACTGTTAGCTGTTCCCATGGTGGTATCACTGGCATCAAGCGTTCCCCGAACCGTCACGACCATACCCAGTTTCAGGCTGGCGGCATTAGCGGGATTGTCATTGATAATCACAGAATTCACGCTACTGGTATCATATTCCACGCCATTAACAAAAATACTGCCAAAGCCGGTGATCGTTCCACTGGAGGTTACACCTGTTCCGCCGATACCGGCTGTTTGCGTGCTGCCACCACCACAGGAAATAATAAACAGACTCAATGTCAGTGTTAGCAGAAAATGTTTAAGTGTTTGAATGTTCATAGTCATTATTCCGAAGATTGATCTTCATG
>Ga0316206_1002178_pt1 | contig 14019 bp, 9 predicted proteins | sample 6monthpyrite_MG_FD_204942 | JGI IMG/M metagenome (GOLD analysis project Ga0316206, IMG submission 204942) | Microbial mat bacterial communities from mineral coupon in-situ incubated in ocean water Damariscotta River, Maine, United States -... | ecosystem: Environmental > Aquatic > Marine >...
TCTCACATCAGAGTAAAACAACTTAATGATTTTAAATCCCCCTCAGTAACTTAATCGATTTTTACGATTAAGCTGATAGATATTAAATATATCTGCATTCCCTTTTACTAAGGGGGAGGCTTAACTTCCGCTCTGTGGTGAACTATGACCATTTTAGTTTGCTCACTTGATCAGCAGAGCGAACCTCTAAACACTATTATTTAAACTTCTCGATACACCCTTTAGTCGACCTACGAATCATTTATTTAACGTAACGCGTTTCAATCAAAATCGACCCTTCATAGCTCATCAAAATAGCTCATCAAAAAAATCACAGAACCCTTTTATTCTGTTCCTTCTTAAAGCAGTATTTTTATGCGTAAAAAATATATTTAAACCTCTGTTTGGTCGATTTTTAAATCCATTATTTATCGCATTCAATAATTTACGTGAATCCACCCCCAATGCCTGGACTGAAAATTCAGTGGCTATCAAGGGATCTACCACGGTATAAAAAATAAGAGAAAGGTGATTATTACCGTTGTGAAATTTTTCAGAAATCTTTTTCCAGAACTTTGTCACTGCTCAATGAAGTGGATACTGGCAAGGCCAAAGCCAGGTTCAAGCACGGTGTTTTGAAACTAATCATTACCAGAGTTAAAAAATCAGAATGTAAAAACGTGAAAGCTGAATAGCAATGACAGTACTGCGGTTATCGATATCACGGGAGTACAACTTGCCTGTGGTGGGAGTAAGATGATTTATATTTCAGTGAACTCACCGTTATTTCACTGAACAGTTTTTTGTACTTATTATCAATGAGATTATGGTGTTATATAAAATCGCCACTGATTTTATTGTACTACTTCATTTTATTTTTATAGTTTTTTTTAGTAATGGGTTACTGGCATTTAACTGGCGCTGGTTTATCTGACCGCACATAACTGCTTTAATATGACTGCTTCAATATGACTGCTTTTATATGGGGGCATTGATTGTGATGGTAGGCTGGATTTGTCCGCTTACACCCATTAAAAACAGCTTGAGTCAGGCCGCAGGTGATGAAGTTTATTCAGGCAGCTTTGTTGAACGTTACCTCATTCCTGTGATTGATTCCTTGAGTTTAGATCGTGAAATATTTATTTCGATGGGTATAGTTGTAATCCTCGTTAATATGGTTGTATACACAATATTAATTTTTAAACTTAAAAGGGATGATTAAATGAAAGTACTAGAGATAATTATTTATATGAAGTAAGTTAAAGGTGTTGATATTATAATGAATAACACCTCTTATGAACAACTCTGAACAAGACAAACTTTATTTACTTTTAATCAGTGTGCATGGCCTGATACGAGGTGATCAATTAGAGTTAGGTCGAGATGCGGATACCGGCGGCCAAACTAAATATGTGGTTGAGTTGGCTCGGGTTTTAGGTGACCTGCCGAATGTCGCCAGGGTCGACCTGGTGACCCGACGAATAGATGATAAGTCTATCAGCAGTGATTATGCCGAACGTATCGAACCACTTAGTGACAACGTTAATATCATTCGAATCGATTGTGCCGATCAGCTTTATATCCCCAAGGAGCAGCTTTGGGATCATCTCGATAATTTTGCTGATAACCTGCTAAATTATCTCCACAATAATAAACTCACCCCCCACATCATTCACAGTCATTATGCCGATGCAGGCTATGTCAGTACGCGTTTATCACATCAATTAAGCGTGCCACTGGTTCATACCGGGCATTCTTTAGGACGCAGCAAACGAAAGCGTTTGTTGGCCAGCGGTATTAAGCGCGATGTTATAGAAAAACGCTATAACATGTCACGTCGAATCAATGCCGAGGAAACAACGCTGGGTGCTGCTGACAGGGTCATTACCAGCACGCATCAGGAGATAGAAGAACAATATGAATTATATGATTACTATCAACCAGATCAGATGCGGGTGGTGCCACCAGGAACAGATTTAATTAAATTCCATCCTGCGGTGGGTGATGAAATTGAAAGTGATATAGCCCATGAGCTCAACCGCTTTTTAAAAGACCCGAATAAACACATGGTGCTGGCTATATCTCGGCCCGATCAAAGAAAAAATATTATTACGCTGATTGAAGCTTTTGGCGAATCGGAAGATTTACAGCAGGTCGCTAACCTGGTGATTATCGCCGGTAACCGTGACGATATTCAGGATATGGAGGCGGGCCCCCAGGAGGTGCTGACCGATATATTACTCAGTATCGATCAGTATGATTTATATGGCAAAGTTGCTTATCCTAAACATCATCTGCCTGACGATGTCTCAGTGATTTATCGTCTTGCGGCATTATCCGGTGGCGTGTTTATCAATCCGGCCTTAACCGAGCCCTTTGGTTTAACCTTGATTGAAGCGGCTGCCAGTGGTTTACCGATTGTGGCAACCGAAGACGGTGGGCCCATGGACATCATTGAAAACTGCGGTAATGGTTATCTGATTGATCCATTAGATAAGGACATGATTGTCGAAAAATTACTGCTCGTGATTAACGATAAATCAAACTGGCAACAACTGGCAGAAAATGGCATTGCCGGTGTCAATGAGCATTATTCATGGCATGCCCATGCTGAAAAATATTTAAACGTTATAAAACCAATTATAGAAAAAACCGAGCCTGTCGTGCGTATGGCGTTGCATCGTCGTAAAAGGTTATATCGTGATCGCGCTATATTTTCAGATCTGGATCAGAGTCTGCTGGGGGACAAAGAGTATCTGCCTGATTTTTCTCGCGTGTTAAAGGAAAATGCCAGGTGCAGTAGTTTTGGTATCGCTACCGGGCGTCGACTGGATTCGGCGTTGAAATTGATCAAGGCAAATAAGCTCCCTTATCCTGATGCGCTGGTGACTAGCCTCGGGACAGAAATTTACTACGGTTCGAATTTAACCCGCGACACAGCCTGGACCGATCATATAGATTATTTATGGCGTCCGGCCAAAGTTCGTGCCATTCTCAAAGATCTTGCCGGTTTGCGCCTGCAACCCAAAATTGAACAAAGTCGTTACAAGATCAGCTATTACTATGATGCGGCTAAAGCAATGGAAGTAGATGATATCAGGCAACTGTTATTGCAGCATGAACAAACCATCAATGTCGTGTTTTCCTTTGGCCAGTTTCTGGACATAGTGCCGGTAAGAGCATCCAAAGGGCTGGCCTTACGCTGGTATGCTGAGCAGTGGGATATTCCACTGGGCCATATTCTGGTCGCCGGTGGTTCGGGGGCCGATGAAGACATGATTCGCGGTAATACATTGGCGGTGCTGGTGGCCAACCGACATCATGAAGAATTATCCGACCTGATTGAATTAGAGCGGGTGTATTTTGCCAAACAACCTTATGCCGCTGGCATTTTAGAAGCGATCGAATATTACGACTTTTTTAAAAGCTGTAAGGTACCCGAAAAGTAATATATTTAAAATAATACATCTAAAATAATATATTTATAGTAATACATTTAAAGTGAGACATTAAAGTGGGACGATTATTATTATGCACCGATCTTGATCGCACCTTACTGCCCAACGGTACTGCGCCTGAGTCTGCAAATGCGAGAAAAAATTTTAGTCATCTGGCTCAGCATCCACAGGTGACACTGGTTTATGTCACCGGTCGTCATCAACAACTGGTGGAACAGGCCATAAATAAGTACAAGCTACCGCAACCGGATTATGTTATCGCCGATGTGGGCTCTACAATTTATAAAATTAATGATCATGTCTGGCATTATCAGCAGCAGTGGGAGCGCTTTATTGAGCATGACTGGCAAGGTAAAAATGCAAATCAACTACATAGTTTGCTGGTTGATCTCAATGGCCTAAAACTGCAGGAAGAGAGTAAACAAAATACTTACAAACTCAGTTATTACGTTGCGCTTAACAATGACCACCAGAAAATTATTTCGGCAATGCAAAGCTTGCTGCAACAACAATCAATAAAAGCCAATTTGATCTGGAGTGTCGATCAACTGGCCAATATTGGATTGCTCGATGTATTACCTGCCAGTGCCGGTAAGCGCCAGGCGATTGAATTTCTAATGCAACAATTGAAATTTGATTATTCAGAAACCGTATTTGCCGGTGATAGCGGCAATGACATTTGTGTTATGAGCAGCCAAATTCAGTCGGTACTGGTCGCCAATGCTGATGAGCACGTTCGAGATGCGGCTATCAAGCAGGCACAGGCTAATCACCAGCAAAACACATTATATTTAGCACAGGGTAATTTTATGGATATGAATGGCAATTACAGCGCAGGCATACTCGAAGGTGTTGCTCACTATATTCCACAGGCAGAAAACTGGATGCGAGGTGAAAAATGAGTCATTCAGGACTCGTTATTTTTGGTGAAGTATTGTTTGATTGTTTTCCCGACGGCACTCGTGTGTTAGGTGGTGCACCGTTTAATGTGGCGTGGCACTGTCAGGCATTTGGATTACACCCTTTGTTTATATCACGGGTGGGAAATGATCCACTGGGTCAGGAAATAAGATCGGCCATGCACAACTGGGAGATGGATGCCTCAGGCTTACAACTGGATTCTGCCCATGCCACTGGCATTGTGGATGTGAGTTTTAATGATGGTGAACCCGCCTATGAGATTGTAGAAAACAGTGCCTGGGATTTTATTGATCATCAGGCAACGCCAAAAATCGATAACCACTGCGTGCTATATCATGGCTCTCTTGCGCTGAGGAATTCTGTGGCCGCCAACAGCCTGGCAGATTTAAAACAACAATGCGCCAGGTCGATTTTTATTGATGTTAATCTGCGTCCGCCCTGGTGGGACCTGTCCCTAATCCAGAATATTATCCAGCATGGGCAATGGATAAAACTCAATGTCGACGAGCTGGCATTAATTGTTCCGCAGCAAGCAGATGTCGAGTCAAGAATGAAATTTTTGTTAGCCAATACGCATGTTAAGTTAGTTGTTGTTACCAGGGGCGGTGATGGCGCTATCGCAGCAACGCAAGATGAAACCTGTTCAGTGTTACCCGAAACCATCAGTCATGTGGTAGACACCGTCGGTGCCGGCGATGCGTTCAGTAGTGTACTATTATTAGGTTTGTACAAAGCCTGGCCATTGCAGGAAATATTGGATCGAGCTCAGCAGTTTGCCAGTGCGGTGGTTAAACAACGTGGAGCAACCACTCAAGATAAAACATTTTATGAACCCTTTATCGAAGCCTGGCAAATATAAATTTGAGAATTTAAGTTTATGAATGGTAAAACTAGTTTGTAAATACAAGAAAAATCTGCCAGCATTAATCTAACCATAAAAACGAATTAGCTTAAATATTATGTATGAACAAGTCTCACATTCTTTACTCAATGAAATACTGATTAAGTTAAATCCAGAGATAAAACATCATGAGTTAAGGCATTTTTATACCCGACTGGGCGCTAATTTCTACGCAATCCATTCCCTGTTCCATTTGCTGTACGGCGATCGTGACGATTTCGAAGAACAGGCGTTATGCCTGGTTGAGGCGATGGCTCGGCAATATATTGATCGTTCGGAGCAACTCAAAAGAAAAGATATCGAACGCGAAAAAGACCATAACTGGTTTCTTAGTCAGAAGTGGGTGGGCATGGCCCTGTATACCGATGGTTTTGCCAATAATCTGAGTGGACTGACAGACAAGCTGCATTATTTTCAGGAACTCGGCGTCAATATGATTCATATCATGCCGATTCTGGCATGTCCCGATGGTAAAAGTGATGGTGGTTATGCCATCAGTGATTTTCGTCGGGTGGATAGTCGCATTGGTAATAATGAGGATTTGCATGCGCTGAGTGAATCACTGAAAAAGAGAGATATTTTGTTAACCATGGATGTGGTGGTTAATCATACATCCGACGAACATGATTGGGCAAAACGCGCGCGTAAGGGTGAAAAAAAATATCAGGATTATTATTACCTGTTTGATAATCGTGAAATCCCGGATATGTTTGAAGAAACTATGCCTGAAATTTTTCCTGAAACTGCACCTGGAAATTTCACCTGGGACGAGGAAATGAATAAATGGGTAATGACCGTATTTAATAATTTCCAGTGGGATCTTAATTACAGTAATCCCGCCGTGTTTATTGAAATGCTCGACATTATTCTGTTTTGGGGTAATCAGGGTGCGGATATTATTCGACTTGATGCGGTCGCTTTCTTATGGAAAAAAATTGGCAGCGTCTGTCAAAATGAACGCGAGGCCCATCTGATATTACAATTGATGAAAGACTGTTGTCAGGTGACCGCACCGGGTGTGCTGTTTATTGCCGAAGCCATTGTGGCACCATCGGAAATCACTAAATATTTTGGTGAAGATGCCATCAATGCCAAAGAATGTGAGATTGCCTACAATGCGACTTTCATGGCGTTGCTTTGGGACGCCGTGGCGACCAAGAATGCCAAACTGCTGTACCAGGGTTTAAGGAGCCTGCCGGATAAACTGGAACGGGCTACCTGGTTAAACTACGTGCGCTGTCATGATGATATTGGTCTGGGCTTTGATGATACCGATATTCATGCGGTAGATTATGAACCTGTCGAGCATCGTAAATTTCTGCTTGATTACTACACAGGTAATTTCAGTGATTCGGATGCCCGAGGGTTTCCCTTTGGGCATAATCAAAAAACCGGCGATGCACGTATTTCGGGGTCATTGGCATCTCTTGTTGGGCTGGAAACAGCGCTTGAATCTAATGAACCCAAACGCATTGAAAATGCGACACAACACATACTGCTTTTGCACAGTCTGATCCTTTCATTCGGCGGCTTACCGTTATTGTATTATGGTGACGAACTGGGTACGTTAAATGAAAGTGAATTTCTTAATGATGAAAACAAAGCCCTTGACAGTCGCTGGGCACACCGGCCAAATTTCGATTGGGACAAAGCCGAACTCAGGCATCAACCGGGCACTATTGAACAGCAGATTTTTAATGCCATTAAAAAAATGATCGCAGTGCGCAAGGAAATACTGGCATTTGCCGATTTTAATAATCGCGAGTTGATCCATGTAGACAATCCACACCTGTTTGTTTTTTCGAGATTCAATCTGACGCGTACCTTAGGCGGTGTACTCGTAGTGGTGAATTTTGATGCTAATCCACAGTATCTGGATATGGCGCATCCTCATATTAAATCCGCGCTTTCTTATGGCCATATCACTGACCTGATTTCAGGTGACACGCCGGCTATGTTTAAAGATCAATTAGTGATACCGCCTTATCATTTTTACTGGCTCACCGATCAGCAATAAAGCAAAGTACCGGGCTCTGCGCTTTTAAAATTCTTCTGTCAAAAATTATACGGCTCTATATTAGCAAGCCCCTAATGACTGCTTTGCGATGATCAGGGGACATCGACATACATCAGATTTTGCTTATTTACTATCTCATATCTCATAATTTTTCATTAATATTAAAAGGCCTAAACCAGAAATGGGGATCCGCAATGTTATATCAAACTTACAAACCTCAAAATCACATTCCCTGGAACAAAGGCAACTCATCGGGTAGAAGCCATCGCTGAAATGCCACGAAATTTTGGCGATCCGAATACGACGTAAAATAGCCAGGAAAACACGAGACCTGGCATTATTCAACCTTGCTCTAGATCGTAAGCTGCGTAGATGTGACCTGGTGAATCTCAACGTCAGGACATTGCACATGGCAAGCAAATATCTAAACGAGCGATGGTTATGCGGAAAAACAAGGCATCCGGTGCAATTTGAAATCACGAAGTAAACTTGTGGGGTGCTTTAAAATTGGATTGAGCAGAAAAACCTGCCTTATGATGATTATCTTTTTCAGAATAGCTTCTGCAAATCGAACCCTATTTCTACAAGGCAATATGCACGAATACTAGATAAATGGATCTCATCGATTGGTTTAAACCCTCATGGGTACAGCACTCATTCAATGCAACGTACTAAAACATCGCTCATTTATAAAAGAACAAAAATCTTACGTGCTGTACAGCTGCTTTTAGGGTATCAAACTTGAAAAGTACTAGAATAGAAGTGGATAATGCATTAGAGATAATGCATTAGAAATGGCTGAAAACACTGATATTTAAGACTATCTGAGTTAACATCCGAATTAAAAATGCCCACTAACATTGGTTTAGCGGACACGTTTAACGCCAAAAGCAACTGGAAAATGGTTGCGTAACAAAACCGCAGTAACCCGTTTTTCAGCTGCTTTTATTGTTTATATACTTGTCACTTACAGTGGCTTAACTTTGTTTGCACAAGGGCCTTTCTGACCTTCACCCACTTCAAACTCAACAGCCTGCCCTTCATTCAATGTTGCGTAACCACCATCCGCCTGAATTTCTGAATGATGAACAAATAGGTCTTTACTACCATCTTCTGGAGTAATAAAACCGAAGCCTTTATCTGCATTAAACCACTTTACTGTACCTTTACTCATGCTGTGCTCTCTACTTTAAGGTGAAAAATATAATCCTGCTTTTGTTATCACCATTACAAAAACAGACATTTAATTTACTTACGTACATAACGTTTTAATAACCAGCCAAAAACCCAACCAGCTAGTTATTTTTATGTACCTAGTAGTGTACTACAAACAGAGTGGTTCAAACTACGGGTTTTTGATCTGTTTTAATATACTTGTTATATGTATATCCCAGGGACTATACACACATAGGAGGTAGCGTTATGAGAACTAATATTGAAATTGCTCTTAAAGCACTGATTAGACTAAAAAAACAAAGCTCTATTGGCGCATTAAGCGGCAAGCTTAAATGCGAGGGAGACCTTGATGAAATCAGGAAAATCTAATGATAATGGCCGATTCCAGTGTCTGGGTTGATTTTTTAACGGTGTTGAAGGCATTAAAACCAATAAACTCGATGAAATATTAGGGCTTGAAGAAAAAGCGACTGGTGATCTAATTATAACTGAGGTACTACAGAAATTTAGAAATGACGAAGGCTTTAAAACGGCAAAAGACACTTTAACCTCACTAACTGTTTTTGAAAAACAAGGCTAATGTAGACGGGTAATGTAGACAGCCACTTTAATTACGACTAATGGCTCTGTTCTAAAAGACGCACCAGTACTGGAGAGCCAGGAGGTTAGTGTCAGAAGCCGCATAGTCATAGCAGAGGCTGAAAACACCTCGAAAAGGTACATGATTTTTAAATCTATTTCACTGATAGCTCCAATAGCAGACTCGATAACTGGGATATCAATTTAGTCCATGAAATCTGATTATTTATAAATCACAAAGCACCCTATAACTACTTTCCTGTATGATTAATCACAGAGAGAATTACTCTATATTCGCTGGATCATTTGATTTGAAAAGTTATAAAACAGGTGATTTAACTTGAGGAGATCTAAATGTTTAATAAGTCAACTTACTACAGTTTTCTTGTGATATCTTTTTTATTCGTCATGGTTAATTCAGTTAGTGCAAAATCTATGGGTGAAAAAATTGCAAGCAATGGTAACGGCAATGGTGCTACTGCATGTATCGGCTGCCACACAGCAAATGGATCTGGACTGGGTGCGGCTGGTTTTCCACGACTGGCTGGAATAAATGCAGTTTATCTTGAAAAGCAATTAGAATCTTTTCGCACAGGCAGTCGCGACAACGCTGTTATGGCTCCAATTGCTAAAGCATTAACTGTTAAAGAATCCAAAGCGATAGCTGGGTATTATAGTCGTTTGAAATCAGCTAGCTCCGCAACGGTCGATCCAAATTTCTCATTAGAACCAGGTGCTTATTTAGTGCTTCGTGGTAGTTGGCCTGATCGAAAACTTCCAGCCTGTGAACAATGCCATGGTCCGGGTGGCTCTGGAATTGATGAAACATTTCCAGCGTTAGCAGGACAACATGCGAGTTACATTAAAAGTCAGATATTGAACTGGCGTAATGGTAAACGTAAAAACGACCCTAACAATTTAATGAAAGAAGTCGCGACCAAGCTCAACAATGATGAAATTGATGCTGTTGCAAATTATTACGCGTCACTTGATCCATTAAAAGCAGGGAATGCCGCTGCAAAGAAAATAGTAAACTTAAAAACACCACTTAACAAAAAGCCAGTTGAAAAATCCGAATTTTTTACTCCACCTATGTATGGTGACTATCCTGATGGTCCATTTGGAGAATCAGTACGTAATGGTGAGGCAATTTTTACGTTAAGTAATAGTCATGCCACTTCAAAGAAATATGTGGGTAATCATCAGCAATGCGTTAACTGCCATCTCGATGCAGGTCGTTTGGCCAACTCTGCACCCATGTGGGCATCGTGGCCTGCCTACCCTGCCTATCGAAAAAAGAATAATAAAGTAAATGACATCACGATGCGCATACAAGGTTGCTTTACTTATTCTATGAATGCACAGGCATCAAAAGCGGGTAAAGCACCCGCAGCAGAGAGTAAACCCATAACTGATTTAAAAGCGTATATGTACTGGATAAGTAGTGGTGCGCCGACCGGAGATAAAAACATGCCTGGACGAGGCTTTCCAAAATTTAAAGAAACCAAACTCGGATATTCGCCAAAGCGTGGCAAAAAAGTCTACGCAAAAAATTGCGCGATTTGTCACGGCACTAATGGCCAGGGCGTTATGCGAAAAAGCCAGACACTGTTCCCACCATTATGGGGTAACAATGCTTATAATTGGGGAGCAGGAATGCACAATGTGAATAAGGCTGCATTTTTTATCAAAGCCAATATGCCACTTGGATTGCCAAATAGTTTAAGTGACCAGGATGCGTGGGATGTATCAGCTTACATTAATTCACAGGAGCGACCACAAGACCCTCGTCATAAAGGTAATTTTAAAGAAACGGCTAAAAAATATCATCAGGGAAAATATGATTTTTATGGCAAACAAAAAACTACAAATGGAAAAATACTTGGTGAATAAAATCTAAATAATATTTAAGTAATCATCACCAGAATTTTCTGGAGATGATTACTTAACATCTTTCCTGATTAGCTCACTAATAGTGAGACCTTGTACCAAGATTAAAAGTATCACAGTGACATAAGTAATATTTAAAATAACTTCACGCTCAAACCCAGCAGGCAGTGATAATGTGTATGCAACCGAAATACCACCGCGTAATCCACCTCAGGTCATAATGCTATAGCATTTAGTGAAAAACTTCGAAATTGACTGAGTAATTTATTCGGTGATCCAACGGATATTAATCGAGACAATAATGTAAAGAGAATCAGTATCACAGCTGCAATAAAATAATTGAGTTCAAAGTTAACAAGTCCAAGTTTACCAGGCACTAACAACCCGGTGGAAAAAACCAAAGCACCGAACATAATGCCGATGGTATTGGGTAGTTTAATAAATCGAGCAATTAAGGTAATTAAATATTATCTAATGTCACTTGAAATCCATTTTTATTATTTTTTTGTATCATGCTCCTCAAATGCAAATGAGATTAAGCCTATTGTATAACGACAAAAGCAGCCGCGCATTTATGCGTCGGCTGCTTTCATTTATTATCCGAGAATAAAACGGTAACTTATATTCTTCAGCGGGTAAGTCAGTTAAGCACCCGTCATACTTGATGTTTATTCCTATAGTCTAATGGAGCAATGCCACACATCCGTTTGAAGGCGCGGGTAAAATTGGCCTGGTGTTTATAACCGAGTTCGTTGGCAATCATGTGTATAGGTACGCTCGATTCTTCCTGTTTCAATTTTGCCAATTGCATTCGGACCTGATCAATGATTTCAGAATAAGTCGTTTTCATACTGGTAAGTTTTCGTTTTAGCGTTTTGGGACTAACGCCGATTTGCAAAGCCGCCGCTTCCAGGCCGATTGAGTTTGTAAGAATCTGGGTTTTAACCAGCAAGTATGGGAAGGCGCACCGGAAGGCAAGTGGGACAAGGAGTACGTAGAGCGAGTCAAACTGCGTAAGGAGTATATGGAGAAATACGGTTCTCGTTAACCATCCTTGATGCTCGATGAACAAGCCGCCTTTAAAGGCGGCTTGTTGGTTTTGCAAATTAAATATGCCCACTATGGTTGTAGCATTGGTTTATCTCCAGTAACACACCGTAAGTCATCATGTTAAAAACCAATGAAAATCCTGATAATAACCACACCCGTACTTACACTCGGTGTTTACACACTTATTTTGTCAGTGTTTTAACAGTTTTTTAAAAGATGTGAGTTTTGCAGTGTTGTCGAGTAGAATATGTTTAAAATATCAAATACGTTGGTTGTGAAAAATTGCTGGTTGTGAAAAATTTCTGATTGTAAAAAACTAAAGAGGAAATGTAAATGTTGATAGATCGGTTCAAATCAAAACCACGATGGGGGCAGGCTGTAACGGTTATCTTTTTAATCACTTTATTTTCAAGCTGTGCGAAAGTCGTAAAAGAATACGCCGAATTATATGGTCCCTCTGCACCCAAAGATCGCATACTGACATCAGCAGAATTAAAACAGAAAAAACATATTTCATTTACGAATGAAGTGCAACCGATTCTGACTAACCGTTGTGCGGTATGCCACAGCTGTAATGATGCGCCCTGCCAGATTAATTTCACTTCGATGGAGGGCATTGATCGAGGCGCGTCGGTAGAACCTGTATATAACGGCGCCCGGTTTTCCCAGCAGGATCCTAGCCGTTTAGGTATAGATGCTTTTAGTACAGCACAGTGGAGAGCCAAAGGCTTTTTCCCAATACTTAACGAGCGCAGGGAGAACCCTCAAATAAACCGTTATAACTCTTTGCTCTATAAAGCCATCACTCTGAAACGGCTACACGATTACCCGACTCTTGGAAGGCTACCAAAAAAATATGATATTGGTACAGAGCTGGTTAAGGACGAATCATTTGTACATGCGCAAGTTTGCCCAACGGTAGAAAATTATTCCGATTTTGCAGTCGTTAACCCTCAATGGGGTATGCCATTTGCCTTGCCTCCAGTAAACAATAAAGAATTTAAAACGATTGAAACATGGCTGGAGCAAGGCGCAAAGGTTGAGCCTTTAAAACCAGTATCAAAATCACTTAAACGAGAAATCGCTAAGTGGGAAAGCTTTTTTAATGGCTCGTCAAACAAACAACAGTTAATGTCTCGTTATATATATGAGCATATCTATCTTGGACATTTATACTTTAAAAATATTTCTAAAAAAGATTTTTTCATGCTGGTACGCTCAAAAACGCCACCGGGAAAAGACATTGAATTAATTAATACCATAAGACCTTATAACGACCCCGGTGTAGAAAAAGTTTATTATCGACTGCAACGTTATACCCGGGTAATTGTTGATAAAACCCATATGCCTTATCAACTCAGTGATAGCAGAATGAAGCGTTACAAAGAGCTATTTATCAATGCTGACTATAAAGTGACCAAACTGCCTTCTTATGCAGCTGAAGTCGCCGCTAACCCATTTAAGGCGTTTGCTGAGATACCGGCTAAAAATCGTTACAAATTTATGCTGGATGAAGCCAGATATTTTGTAAACGGTTTTATTAAAGGGCCGGTTTGCAGAGGCTCAATTGCGCTGAGCGTTATTGATGATCACTTCTGGGTTGCCTTTATGGATCCGGAGAAAAGTTTAATTAGTCAGGACTCCGAGTTTCTGGCACGTGTTAGCTCTCAATTAAGGATGCCATCAGAGCAGGAGAATAAAGCCAGTCTACTTTCTGTTTGGGCAACGTACAGTGATATTGCGAATGATTATTTTGTTTCCAAAGTTGATTATTTAAATAACCACCTTGAGGGCAATAAAGGCTTTGGTATTGAACAAATCTGGGATGGCAATCATGTTAATGATAATGCAGCGTTAACGGTGTATCGTCATTATGATAGTGCCACTGTATTAAAAGGTTTTGTTGGCGAGGTGCCTAAAACCGGCTGGGTGATGGATTATCCCATACTGGAACGGGTGCATTATTTATTAGTGGCGGGTTTTGATGTTTATGGCAAAGCCGGGCACCAGTTATCGACACGTTTATATATGGATTATTTACGTTTTGA
>Ga0316206_1002179_pt1 | contig 14002 bp, 6 predicted proteins | sample 6monthpyrite_MG_FD_204942 | JGI IMG/M metagenome (GOLD analysis project Ga0316206, IMG submission 204942) | Microbial mat bacterial communities from mineral coupon in-situ incubated in ocean water Damariscotta River, Maine, United States -... | ecosystem: Environmental > Aquatic > Marine >...
ACTGTCGTTAAAACCAAGTTGTGAATGGTATTCATTAATTTTAAATTCATCCATTCCAAACTCATCTTTTAAATCTGTATCACCTTTTGAGTAAAGAGAAGTTAAATTTTCATAAACCCCAGCTTGATCAAAATAAAAGTTTTGTAGAAATTCATTTTTTTCTTCTCCTTTTAAAGTTAAAGATTTTTGATATGCTGAATCTAAAGCGGCATAATTTGGATTTAAAAGTGTAATCACATCTTCTGATATACTATCTATTACTTCTTGAATTTCGTAAGCACCTAAATCTTTAATTTGGATAGATATTCTTGTGATTTTACCTGTTGTATCTACAAAAGGGTTCACGCCTTCCTCATCATTTTTGAGATAATCTTCAAACTTTCTCATTTTACTGAGAGATGGAATTTTATATTTATCGGGCTTGTTATTGCTATAAGCCATATTGATAAGCTTAATACCATCTGTTACCGATATTGATTTTGATAAACTATGATAGCCACCTAAATAGGTTTGAACATTTTCAATTTCTTGAAACCTATGAATAAATGAGTTTTTCTTTTTTGTGTCAATTAAAATATCAAAAGGTAATGAACCTCCAAACTTAGATTCTATAAAACTTAAGTCTGTATTTAACTTACCATCTTGAGGTAGGTCACCTGTAATTTTCCCTGTTGCTTTAACTAATGACGCACCAAATCCAGCAACTAAAACCACTATGATTGTACCTACCATCACTACTTTTCTTTTATAAAGCGCAATGTATTCAAGTTTTTCAACGGCAATATGTAACCATTGTTTTTCTAAATGTTTTAAATGTTTTGGCTTTGGAATTTTAGAATAACTCAATACAATAGGTAAAATCGTAATTGACAAAACAAACACAACTAAAATATTGAGTGAAGCAATCATCCCAAATTCTGACAGTGTTTCAGAATTAGTAAACATAAAAGTAGCAAATCCTAAAGCTGTAGTTAAGTTGGTTAAAAAAGTAGCGTTTCCAATTTTTTGAATCACACGTGACAATGCTTTTACTTTGTTTCCATGGTCTTTAATTTCTTGATGAAATTTATTGATTAAGAAGATACTATTGGGAATACTAATCACAATTATTAATGGTGGAATTAATACCATTAGAATAGACAGTCTAAAGTCAAAAAAGCCAATACTACCAAGTGACCAAATTACGCCAACAAAAACAACAATATTACAAATTAAAACAATTTTTAATGACCTGAAAAAGATAAATAAAAGTAAAGAAGTCACACCGACAGATAAGCCTATAAACAAACCAAGTTCTGATTGTAATTTATCGCCAATTGTTAATCTAATATGTGGTAATCCTGAAATTCTAATTTCACCCAATTGACTTTCAAATTTTGTAATGTCTTTTTCTAAATCTAGTATAACTTTTGCCTTTTTTAAGTCACTCATAAATTCTTCATTCACAAAAACCATCATTAATGAAGCTCCTGTTTCATCATTGTAAATTAACCCATTATAAAAAGGGTTAGATTTAATTACTTTTTTGAGGCTATCTAATTCAACTTGACTTTGGGGTTTTTGCTCAACTAACTTACTGAAATAAAACTTTTTTTCTGCTTTATTTTTTTCTAATTGATATAAGTGTGCTTCTGAAAAAACAGAGTCAATCGCTTCATGATTTTTAAGTTCTATTCCCAATTCATACCAAGCATTAAATTTTTCAAGGGTGTATAAATCTTTGTTGTCAATAGCAAAAAACATCAGTGATTCATTGCCGCCAAATTGTTCTTTTAATTGAACGTAATCTCGTTTGGCTTGAGAGTCCTTTGGTAGCATTGTACCATAAGTATTATCCATTTTTATATTAGTGGCAGCATAGTAACCCAATAAAACTGTAACACCTAAAATACCCATTAAAATAGGTATTCTTGTTCTTAAAATAAACTGAGATAATTTAAACCACATCTATAAAATTCAATCTTTTGCTTTCGCTTTTATTAATACAACCGTCAAAAGTAATCAAACGAAACTGAAAAGAGAAGGTTACGCTAAAAATTATGAGAAATTTAACGAATTTAATATCTCAAAAAGAAATAAATTCTTGGGGATTTAAAGGTGTTCCGTTTTGCCAAATTTCAAAATGTAAATGTGGACCATCAGTAAATTCACCTGAATTACCAACAATGGCAATTGGATCGCCAACATCTACTTTATCTCCTAAATTTCGTAAAAGCACAGAACAATGTTTATAAGCCGAAACAATACTATTGTGATGTTGAATAATAATCACATTTCCGGCTGTTGATGTCCAATTCGAAAATAAAACAACACCTTCTAAAGTTGCCTTTATGGGTTCGTCTTTTTGCGTGACAACATCTACCCCAAAATGTTTTTCCATTCCATTGAATGATTTTGAAATTATGCCGTGAACTGGGCTCATAAAAAAACCGTACTCACTTTCATTTGACAAACTAACGTTTGAATTTGTATGCTCGTGTTCAATTTTGTACCTTAACAATGAATCGGCATTATTTTTACTAAAATCAGGTTTGTAATCATTTTCCAAAAAATGAGTAGAATCTTCTGTCAAATCTTTTAAGTCCTCACCTTTTAATATTTTTTTTAAATCATTCAAATAATTATCGTTAGCAACAATGTTCGATTCTAAAGAGTCAATTGTAGTTGAGTTTGTTTCTAATTTTTGATTGAGCACATAAAGGTTGGCGTTGTCAACAAATAAAGATTTTAGTGGGGTGAATCGAATGATTAAAATGAGTAAAATTAGGATTGTAATACTATATAAAACAAACAAGCTGATTAAGTTAAGACTCGACAATCTAAAACTCCATTTTTCGTGATAGGTCGTGTCATTTGTAAAAGATAATTTGTGTTTTTCTTTTAACTTTTTTAGTCTTGATTTTATGTTTGTTTTTTTATTCACTTCAGTTACAAAATTAATCAATATTTTAACAGAAAATATGTTAACTTATCTTTTATTACAACCGTTCACTCAATAAATTACACTTTTGGCTCGTTATTTGTTGTTTTTAAGGCAACTAATGATTAGTTTTATCGTATTAATATAAAGTATAACCCTGTAATCAAAAAATGAACTTAAGAATTAAAACATATCTTTCTTTTCTATTTTTCTTAGGATTCTTACATTCTGTTCGGGCTCAATTAACAACAAATACATCTCAAACACCTACTCAATTAGTTGAAAATGTTTTAGTAGGTGGTGGTGTTGCAGTATCAAATGTGACTTATACTGGAGATGCAAATGCAATAGGTTCTTTTAATGCTACAAATACTAATTTAGGTTTAAATTCTGGAATAATATTAACAACAGGTACAGTTCAAAATACTACCGGAGGATTATTAGGCGGTCAAGAAGGGCCTCATGGACCTAACGATACAGGAAGTGCTGGTGTAGATAATAGTGCCGCAGGATATGCCGCTTTGACTGCAATAGCTGGAGAAGACACATATAATGCTGCGGTATTAGAATTTGATTTTGTGCCTCAAAGTGACACTGTTCGTTTTAAATATGTTTTTGGTTCTGAAGAGTATCCAGAATTTGTGGATGCAGGATTTAATGATGTATTTGCTTTTTTTATATCAGGACCTGGTTTTGGAGGGACTTATAATATGGCAACAATTCCTGGAACAGGCGGAACACCAGTTACCATAGATAATGTAAACGATAATGCAAATTCTACTTACTATATAAATAATGGTGATGGGAGTCAATCGCCTCAAAATGGAAGTAACTTTTACATCCAATATGACGGTTTTACAGTGGTGATTGAAGCGGTTGCTAAGGTAGAATGTGGGGAGACCTATCATTTAAAAATTGCTATTGCTGATGTGGGTGATGGTGCTTATGATTCAGGAATATATTTAGAAGCAAATTCCTTAGCAAGTTATGCGCCAATTACAGTAAGTACATCTACAACCTTAAACCTTCCTAATAATCAAATTGCAGAAGGTTGTGAAACCGGTACAGTAACTATTTCAAGAAATATTAATACTGCTAGTGATGCACTAACAATTCCCATTTCCATTTCAGGAACAGCAACTGAAGGTGTAGATTATGCTAATATTCCTTCATCAATTACTTTTGCTGCAGGACAAACAACCACGTCTTTTAGTTTTGATGTTTTTAATGATGGTATAGCAGAAGGAAACGAAACGATTAACATTCTATTTAATCAACCTGACCCTTGTGGGAATGATAATTTTTTTACGGCTAACTTCACTATTATTGATGTTGACCCCTTAGTAATTACAATACCTGATCAAGATGTACATTGTGCTGGAGATGAAGTAACATTAACGGCTTCTGTTACAGGGGGTGTTTCTCAATACACTTATGATTGGGTGGTTGGCGGAGACTCAAACCAATTAACGGTGTCACCATCCCAAACCACAACTTATACGCTTAATGTTACTGATGCTTGTATTACAACTCCTGCTCAAGGAACGGGAACAGTTAATGTTCCTATATATCCACCATTAACCTTAATTACAACTGAAGATACATCTGTTCTTTGTCCTAATACGCCCGTTGATTTAGCTTCTGAAGCTTCTGGAGGTGAAGGAACATATTCTTATGCTTGGACAAATAATGGTAATTTACTTAATACGTCACCAGTAATTACTGTTTCTCCTCTTGAATCAACAAGCTATAATATTAAAGTAACTGATGGATGTGGAGAAACAATTGACAAAACGATTGATTTTACTGTTTTAACACCATTATTAACGTTAACCATGAGTCCCGAACAATTAGTTTGCCCAGGAGATTCTGCAGTGATTTGGACTCAACCTAGTGGTGGATTAGGAAATTTCACATATTATTGGTTGCACTCAGCTGAGACCTCTCCATCTGTAACGGTTACCCCTCCAAATACAACAACTTATACGGTTTCGGTTGAAGATGGTTGTCATACTTATCAGGTTGAAGGTCAAACAACTGTAAAGGTAGTGAGGCCAAATGCTAGTTTTAATGTGTTGAGTAACGATCCAATGGAAGGATTACCAGTATCGTTTCAAAATACTTCTGATGGTTCAGTGGCTTGGTTATGGGATTTTGGTAATGGAGATGAGTCTGGTAGAAATTCTCCTAACACGACTTATGACACTTGGGGTTGGTATGATGTTCAACTCATTGCCATAAATGAAATTGGATGTACAGACACAACAATTAAAACTATTTATATTAAACCCGAATTTTATTTTTACGCACCAAATGCTTTTACACCAGATGGAAGTAGATTTAATAATACATATTCCATAAGTGTGATTGGTGCTACAGACTTTGAATTTTATATTTTTAACCGTTGGGGAGAGTTGATTTACCAAACGTCTGATATTTATTTTGAATGGAATGGTAGCTATAAAGGTCGAATGGTGCCAGATGAATCTTTGGTGTACAGAACAAAAGTAACTGATCGTGAAGGGGTTGTTCATGAATATTTTGGCACAATTACAGTCCTAAAATAGTCCGTTTTAAACTTTCTTAATTATATTGCTAAAATAAGTCAAATGCGTTTTAATTATTTACTGATATTTTTATTGGGTTTTGTGATTTTTTCTTGTGGAAATCCAAAAAAAGAAGTTAAAACTGAAGCTAAAGTTGATTTTGAATTTATTGACTCTGATTTAAGTCAATTTACGCCACAACAAATCTATAATCAACACATTATTTATAATATTCCTATCGATTATCAATTAAATATTGATTCTTTGGTAAAATGGATTCTTACAAATCAACCCGGAGGACTAAAGTTTGAAAATTGGAAGATTCAAAATATTCAAAAAGTACATTTTGCTATTGACACGCTTGATATTATACAACCATTTATTATAGATGATTATTGGAATAAAACTGCAACAAAACCTTATTTGTATTCCAAAGCTAATTCAAAATTAAGTCAATCCACTTTTACTCAATTGTTTTTCCAGTCAGGAATAAATATAGTAGATTTTAATGGTGAAAATGATTCAATTGAATTTGACAATTATGCCTATAAAATTCTAAATCACTATCCAACTAAAAATAAATTAACCGATTATGCAAATTTATTGAGCGACCTTAAAAATTCGGATATATTAATGGCATTAAATGCCACAAATTTTGATACTGTTGACTATCTCAAGTTGAGAGAAACAACTAATTTTGGTGGTTTGTTTATTGTAGAATCTTCAAATAATGACGTTACCATACAAAGTGGGGCTGACTTAGTATTTGAACAAAATTTTAATGCAAGTAACTTTAAAAATATTAACATCAACTCATCTATTGAGCAAAGTACAAAACGGATTTTAAGCTTTAAAAAATTATTAAAACAAGCTGAAACTCAAAAATCAGCAACAGCACTTCAAAAATATACCCAACTTAATTTACAGCAAAAAGCAACCGTTTTATTGTCAAATAAAAAAGATTTAATCCCAATTAAAAGCATCAAAAAACAAAATGTAAAATTATTTACAGCATCCGAGATTGATAAAATTATAGCTAAAAAAGGGACTAAGTATATCGTTTTACCAGATTCACTAACTTCAACGGAACTCAAATTATTTAAGTCAGTTAAATCAAAAAACCAATTGGTTATTTGTTTCTCAAACTCACAATTTTATGCAGACTTAAAACAATTGCCACATTTAATTTTTATTCCCCCCGTTTATTCAATTGACCAATCTATTTTAAAACAACAATTATTAGGTCAAATTTCGTTTGAAGGTGATTTTGTAAACGGCTCTGAAATCATACAAGGCATAAAAATAAAATCAACCAAATTGGCGCGAACTGCACCTGAATTTGTGGGTGTGGATTCCAAACAATTGCATAATGTAAAATACTTAATCCAAAACGCTATGAACGGGCGTGCTTTTCCTGGTTGTCAAGTTTTGGTTGCAAAAAATGGCAGTATTATTTACGACCAATATTTTGGACATCATTCTTATAAACGAGAAATTAAAGTCAAACAAAATTCAATGTATGACATTGCGTCTTTAACAAAAATAGTATCAACCACATTAATGAGTATGAAGCTTTACGAAATGGGAAAATTTAATTTATACGACAGTTTAGAAATTTATTTCCCAGATTCACTAAAAAACTATTTGAACCGCCCAAGCACCATTAGACACATAACGTTTCAAGAATTATTAACCCATAAAAGTGGTTTGCCTGCAGGATTTCCTATTTTAAAATATATGCAATATACAACAGATGAAATTCAGCGGTTTGACAAATACTATTGCGATTTTCAAGATGAATTTTATTCAACTCCTGTGGCAGAAAATTTTTATTTAGAAGATGTTTATCAAGATTCTATGTGGATTGAATTTCATAAAATATGGATTAACAAAGCAAAACCCTATAAATATTCGGATGTAAACATGAATTTAATGTATTTTTTGTTGCGGTCAATGATTGAAAATCACCCTAAAGATTTTGACTTTAATGACTCTAAAAAAGACTTAAAAGGTAGAAACTTATATGTTGAATATTTGTACAAAACTTTTTATAAACCGTTAGAAATGACATCAACCTATTACCAACCAACCAAACACATTTCAAAAAATAGATTGGTACCAACCGAAAATGAATCGTATTGGCGAAAACAATTGTTACAAGGTTATGTCCACGACCCAAACTCGGCTTTGCATGGTGGAATTGCAGGTAATGCCGGAATTTTTACCACAACAAATGATTTGGTAAAACTGTTACAAATGTGGCTAAATAAAGGTGTTTATGATAACAAACGGTATTTAAAAGCCGAAACCATTCAACATTTTATCCAAACGCAACCCGAATCTCACAGAGGGTTAGGTTTTAACAAACGAACACTAACCAATGCAGCCTACGCAATGGCCGATTCTGCATCAGTTAATACCTATGGACACACAGGTTTTACCGGAACATGTTTTTGGGTTGACCCCGACAATCAATTGGTGTATATATTTTTAGGTAATCGGGTACACCCAAAAGTCAATAACCGAATGTATCAATATGCCATTAGAAAAAATGTACACCAAGTTTTTTATGACGCTTTTTTAGAGTGATTTTCAACCTATTTTATTAAATTGTTTAGATTTAAAACGAATTAATCACAATAAACTCAACAAAACCCCGTTTATAACTTTACCAATCCCCCTCAAATTATTACCCTTACCCTTTTAATTTTGTAAGTTTAAATACGTTAGACAAAAAACTAACCGACTAATTAAGACCAATATTATGGGTAAAATAAAGGCAATTCTATTTTTACTTTTTATAGCGCAAGCTATGTTTGTAAGTGGGCAAGTGAGCGACAAGCATAACTCAAAATATGCGCGATTTTATACGGCAGAAGATTTGTTTGAAAAACAAAAGTACAGCGCTTCTCGAAAAGAGTTTGAAACTTTTATGCTCGAAATTGAGGATAATAATCACCCTTATTACATCAAAGCTAAATATTATCGTGCCCTTAATGCCTTATTTTTATTTCATGCTGATGCCGAAATTTTATTACTCGACTTTTTAAAAGAATATCCAGAAACCATTTACCGTGAAGAAATTTATTTTGAATTGGGTAAACACTACTACCGTAAACGAAAATTTGAAAAATCCATTGATTGGTTTACAAAAATGGAAAAATACGACTTGTCTGAAGATGAAAAAGCCGAGTATTATTTTAAATTAGGATACTCATATTTTAGAGAAGAAAATCTTAAAAATGCCCGTAACGCTTTTCATGAAGTAATCAACACCGACTCAAAATATCAAGCGCCAGCCTTGTATTACTATTCGCATATTGCCTACACCGAAAAAAGTTACCAAACTGCACTGGAGGGATTTATTACATTAAATGACAATCCGGCTTTTAAAGAAACAGTACCTTATTATATTGCTCAAATATATTACCTACAAGGTAAATACGAAAAAGTGATTGATTATGCACCAGAATTGGCTGCTAAAGATAATGCAAAGTACAGTTTGGGAATGTCACACTTAATTGGTGATGCATTTTACCGCACCGGAAAATATGATGAAGCCGTACCATTTTTAGAAGAATATAACCGAAAATCTGCCACCACTCGTGATGAAGACTATCAACTTGGATATGCTTATTTTAAAAGTGGAGATTTCAATAATGCAATTCGTATGTTCGACAAAGTAGCAACCGTTAAAGATGAACTCGCTCAAGTGTCGCTATACCACATTGGAGAAGCTTATTTAAAACAAGATAATTTTTTATATGCCCGTAATGCATTTGAGTTAGCGTCTAACCTATCATTTGATGCTGATGTGGAAGAAGATGCCCTTTATAATTATGCAGTTTTGTCTTATAAATTAGACTTTAACCCCTATGATGAAGCAGTAGAAGCCTTAAATCTATACCTTGAAAAATATCCAAACTCAAAACGAAACCAAGATATTTATCAGTATTTGATTAATGTTTATACCACAATGAAAAACTATAAATCGGCAATTGTGGCCATAGATAATGTCAAAAATAAAGACATTAGAATGAAATCGATTTATCAAATAATGGCGTTTAATTATGCCACCGAACAATACCAAAATGTTGAATTAAATGAAGCCATAAAAACTTTTAAATTGGTTAAAAAATACCCAATCGATCCAAGCTTAAATGCCGAATCTTATTATTGGATAGCCGAATCTTATTTTAAATTAGCCGACTATACCAATTCAATTTTATGGTACCGTAAGTTTTTAGAAGAACCAGGTAGTTATTCTTTAATCGAACACAATGATGCTTATTATAACATTGCTTATGCTTACTTTAAACAAAACGATTGGGAATCTGCCATACAATCATTTAGAACTTTTACTCAAGACCCAACTGAAACCCACAAAGAAAAAATAACTGACGCCTATTTAAGAATTGGTGATGCGTATTACAAACAAAAAATGGATGAGCAATCTATAGTCTTCTATCAAAAAGCTATCGATACCAAGGGAGGGCAAGAAGATTATGCAAAATTTCAAATGGCAAAATCGTATGGTTATTTAACACGTTATGACGACAAAGCAACCACAATGTTAGACATTGTAAATAATTATCCAAAATCTACATTTGTTGTACCTGCTTTGTATGAAGTGGCTGAAGCATTTAGGTTACAAGATAAAGATCAAAAAGCAATTCAGTATTATGAGCAATTAATTATTGATTACCCAAATCATTCTATGGTTAAAAATGCCATTTTTCAAACCGGAATGTTGCATTTTAGAAAACAACATTACGCCAAAGCCGAAAAACAATTTTTACGCATTTTAAACGCATTTAATGATGAAGCTAAGAAGAAAGAGGCGCTTGCAATGCTAAAAAGTGTTTATACCGCACTCAATCAACCAGAAAAATATACAGCATTATTAGCGGAACAAAATGTTGATTTTAATGAAAGTGAAAAAGATGAATTGTATTTTGATAATGCTTATGATTTATTTGAAGACTCGTCTTGGGTGCAAAGTATTAAAGCATTCGATAAGTATTTTGCTGAATTTCCAAAACCAACTTTTGAATTAGAAGCCTTATTTTTTAAAGGAACGGCACACGTTAATATTAGTGAAAACGACAAAGCTTATGCCGAATACGCAAAGTTACTCAACAAACCTCAAAATAGATTTACTGAAAGAGCAGCATCATTTAACGCCAAAATGGATTACGACAATCAAAATTATAGTCAAGCCGTCATTAATTATCAAAAATTATTGCAATCGGCATCTTATCCACAAAACAAATTAATTGCTAATATTGGTTTAATGCGCTCCTATACTTTACAAAAAGAATATGGCTATGCAAAACCTTATGCCGAAAGTATTTTAATTGACGAACAAGCTTTAGACAATGTTAAAACCGAATCGCATTATGCAATTGGAATGGCATTTATGGCAAATAACGAATACGATAAAGCTAAACCTCATTACGAATTTGTAACACAAAATACCAATGGAGAAATTGCCGCTGAATCTCAGTTTAATATAGCATTAATTTATCATTTACAAGAATATTATACACAATCCGAATTAGAGGTAAGGGCACTTATGAAAAACAATGCTGGTTACGATTATTGGGTAGCAAAGGCATTAATTTTACAAGCTAAAAACTCAATGGGAATTGAAGATTATGTGCAAGCTGAATACACTTTAAATTCTGTTTTAAACGGCTATTCAATTACTGATGATGGCATTATTGATGAAGCCAATGAAGTGATGCAGATTTTACTAGGATTGAAAAATAAAGAAAAAGATTTAGAAGAAGATTCTGATAATACAATCGAAATAAATGAAGGAGGTAATAATGAATAATTTAAAATTAATAGTCGCTTTAAGTTGTGTTATCTTAACGGGTAATATTGGTTTTTCTCAAGAAGAAGAGGAGCAAACTCTTATTTCAAATGCAATTAGAGAAACATCTCCATCTTACAGAATAACAGAGTCGCCAAAAGTGATTGACACGGTAATTCCAACCCCAAAATTTGAATATCCTTTACTTAATAGAAATATGAAAACATCTATTAATACTGAGAATATTGAGGCTTCAAAAATCAAAATTGTTGATAAGCTCGATAAATTATATCCGGGATATATAAAGTTAGGATTGGGAAATTACACCATGCCTTTAGGAGAATTATATTACAATTCAACCCGAAATAGACGTATGAATTATGGGATTCATGCCAATCATTTATCGTCATTTGGACGCATTAAAGGATATGCGCCATCACAATTTGACAATACAAAAGCTAAGTTGTTTGGGAATTTTTATACCAACAATTTTTTAATTGAATCTGAAGCCAATTGGCTAAATAACGGTTACCATTTTTACGGTATTCAAAATGATTCAATACCAAAAGATTCTTTAAAAAATAGGGTAGGAGGCTACCAAGCACAGGTTCATTTTTCGAACTTCACCAAAAAAGACAGCGCTAAATTATTGTATAAGATAAAGTTAGATTATAATTATTTTCATGAGTTTTTAAGAGATTCAATGCCAATTTCAACCAATGCACGCGAAAATAATTTTGGCGTTGGAACCGAATGGAAATATAAACATGAGTTAAATGTATTTTCTTTATTAGCTGATTTTAGATTTAATAATTACAAATTTGGAGAATCAGACACTAGCTTAATCGCATTTAAAAAAGATGAAAATAATCACATTTTACATTTTAGACCTACAATTTCGTCATATCGAATGAATAATAAATTAAAGGCTGAGGTAGGTTTTGATTTAAATTTTGACTTAGCCGCAAATACAGTTTTTAAACCTGTTGTGGTTGCTAATGCTAAATATTCATTATTAAACGGAATGTTTATTCCTTACATTGGTTTAGATGGAGGATTGAAACAAAATACGTTTCAGACTTTAAACAGAGGTAATCAATATATAAACTCGGCAGTAGATTTAAAAAACACCAAAGAATTTAAGTTTTATGCCGGAATAAAAGGGACACTCTCTAAAACAATGTCGTTTAATTTAAGTGTACATTCAACTAAGTTTACTGATAGGGCTCTGTATTTTAATGACACTATTTTTTCTGACCAATATAGATTTAATGTATTGTATGATGATGTTACTGTGCTAGGATTTGGTGGAAGTTTAACTTATCAAAAATCAGAAAAATTAAAAATTGATGCCATTTTACAATACAATAATTATTCTGCAGCAAATCAAAAATATGCATGGTATTTGCCAGAGTTAGAATTGACATTAAGAGGGTCTTATAATGTATATGACAAACTGTATGCTAAGTTAGATTTTAACATGCAGACGGGGCGTAAAAGTCCAAATGGAATCTTAAATCCTGACCCGTCACAAACCGAAACAGTTTTATTTGATACCGGAATTATTGCTGATGCAAATCTTCATTTAGAATACCGTTACAACAGAAGAATATCGGCATTTATTCAATTTAATAATATTGCAAATCAAAAATATAACCGTTGGTTAAATTATCCCGTTTATGGTTTTCAAGTATTGGGTGGTGTAACATTCGGATTTTAAAATAGCGAAAAAATAACCTATGGAAAGAGCAGAACAATTGGCATTTTGCAAAAATTGTAAAAACAGATTATTTGAAAGAAATCAAGGTATTATTTGTAGTATTACTAATGCAAAAGCAGATTTTATTGGCGAATGTAAAGATTATGTAGAAGATGTTTATCAAACTGAAAAATATGGAACTTCTCCTTATAAAACTAATTCTGTAGATAACAAAGCAGTAAATGGTGCAACACGGTTTGCAAACTATATTATTGATAGAATCATTATTTTTGGACTAAACATAGGTGTGATTGTTTTAATTGCACAGTATGACCCATTTTTTATTTTAAATATGGGAAAAGTAGAAGAATATCTGATTGGAGGATTGTTTTTTGTGGTTTACTATATTGTATTGGAATCTACTACACAAGCATCTATCGGAAAATTAATAGCAGGAACTAAAGTGGTTAATATGAAAGGTGAAAAGCCAAGTTTCGGTCAAATAATAGGACGGAGTTTTGCACGTTTAATCCCATTTGAAGCCTTTTCTTTTTTGGGCTCTGGTGCTATTGGTTGGCATGATACTATGACAAAAACTAGGGTAGTAAAAAAGACTGAATTTGTGAATTCTGAAAATAGTGAAGTCTTAGATGCTGATTTTGAAAATGAGTTTGCTTAAAAATTGGTTTTCGGCTAGATTAAATAAACTTATACGCTAACACCAAATACTCATTCGACTCCATTATATTTCGCTCAGGGTAAACTGCTCCTTTGGTGTTCATATCTTCACACCAAATACGCAAACATCATCTATTTGTTCAAAGTCAGATTTCCATTTAATGAATTCTTTATTTAAAATAGAATGTTGTTCTTTCATTGATTTTAATTGTAAATCAATCAATAAGTTTTTAAAAGTTTTGGACTTCAGTTTTTTTCCATTATCACCACCAAATTGATCGGCATAACCATCAGATGACAAGTAAATTGTATCACCATCAAATAATTGAATTGTATGATTA
>Ga0316206_1002180_pt1 | contig 13994 bp, 11 predicted proteins | sample 6monthpyrite_MG_FD_204942 | JGI IMG/M metagenome (GOLD analysis project Ga0316206, IMG submission 204942) | Microbial mat bacterial communities from mineral coupon in-situ incubated in ocean water Damariscotta River, Maine, United States -... | ecosystem: Environmental > Aquatic > Marine >...
CAATCAAGAATGGAATTTTATATTCGCCATCTTCTTTTTTGTCGTTTAACATTTTACGAACTTCAGAAGTATTCATACTGGAGTTCCATGCCATGTTAGCCATAAAGATCATCATCGTATCAATTTCGTATGGGTCAGCACGCCACGCATTTGTTATGGCGTTGTGCATCATGCCGTGTGCGGATAACGGGTATTCCCATGAGAAAGCTTTATCCAAACGAACGGGCTCGCCTTTGTCATTGACAAATAAATCATCGGGATCGGCTGGCCAACCCAGTGGCATACCGCCAAGTGGAGTATTAGGTTTAACGCCTTCAGGGCCTTTGGGTGTTTTTGCGCAAGGTGGTATCGGGCGAGGGAACGGTGCTTTATGTCGGAAACCACCTGGGCGATCGATGGTGCCAAGTAACGACATTAAAATGGACATTGCTCGAATCGTTTGGAAACCATTTGAATGTGCAGCCGTGCCTCGCATTGAATGGAATGCAACAGGGTTGCCCGTTACGGTATCGTGGTCGTTGCCCCAAACATCAGTCCAAGCGATCGGTAATTCAATTTTTTCATCACGGGCAGTAATACCCATTTCATAGGCTAAGCGTTGAATCGTTTCAGTGGGAATGCCAGTAATCTTACTTGCCCATTCAGGTGTGTATTGCTCCACTCGATCTTTTAATTTTTGGAAAGCCGGTTTGGCTTTGGTGCCATCCGGCATGGTGAACTCGCCCATTAAAAATGGGTCGGCTTCTTTAGTATGAGTACGTACGGGTTTGTCTGTTAGTCGATCCCACCAAACGGCATCTTGCGCATCAAAACACTCGGTATCTTGAGGAATGTCGGTACGAACGAACATGCCGTCATCATCATCGTTTTCGTCTTCAATAATGAGTTGAGCAGAGTTAGAGTACTGGGTTAAAAACTCACGGTCGTAAAGCCCTAGTTTTATAAGTTCGTGAATAAGCGCTAAGAATAATGCACCATCGGTGCCAGGTTTAATCGGCACCCATTCATCGGCAATCGCAGAATAACCACTACGTACTGGATTAATTGATATAAAACGGCCGCCATTACGTTTGAATTTAGATAAGGCCATTTTCATTGGGTTCGAATGATGATCCTCTGCAGTACCAATCATAACGAAGAGTTTTGCTCGATCTAAATCTGGGCCACCAAATTCCCAGAAGGAACCACCAATGGTGTATATCATGCCGGCAGCCATATTCACTGAACAGAAACCACCATGTGCCGCATAGTTTGGTGTACCAAACTGCTTAGCAAACATACCGGTTAATGCCTGCATTTGGTCTCGGCCAGTAAATAATGCGAATTTTTTAGGGTCAGTTTTACGAAGATGCTCTAAACGGTCGCTAATGGTTGAAAACGCTTCTTCCCAACTAATTTCTTCGAACTCCGCATCACCTCGATCTGCACCAGCCTTACGTTTTAGAGGTTTGGTTAAGCGAGCCGGTGAGTATTGCTTCATGATACCTGAAGCACCTTTTGCACAGATAACACCTTTATTTAAAGGGTGCTCTGGATTGCCTTGAATGTAGCGAACGTCGCCATCTCGTATTGTTACGCGAATACCACAGCGACAAGCGCACATGTAACAAGTGGTATTTTTAACTTCAATCCGTTCGTTCGTTGAAGTTTGTTCAGTTGATGCAGTGTTTGAATAGGACATAAAAGGACTCAATGGCTTCGTTAATTGCAGTGTTACTTTATTTAGTGTTAAACCTGTTCGGGAAAATCTATGACTGGATAAATTCTATGAATAGTAAATTAACATACTCTAATATTCTAATGTAACGCTAAGCGAGATACAACTATTGTTGAGTAGGGATATTAAGTTCATGGGTTATCAAGTACATGCAGCTTTATCGGTTAACTATAGGAAAAGTTGAGAGAGTTGCCATCGTTTACCGATTTTATACTATATATAATGTTTTCTATTCTAGCATCTCGCCAGGAATCAAATAGGTGTAACTAAACAGTCTTGACAATAACATTTATTATTCTATAATTCGAAACATGTCGAAATATAGTGGTCTTAATATTGAACAAATGGCGGAATCGTTTAAAGCGCTTTCAAATCCAAATCGCTTACAGATTTTTCAGCGTTTATTAAATTGCTGTGAGCCTGGAACTCTGTGTTCGGTGGATGAGTTAAAAGGCTATTGTGTGAGTGAGCTTGGTGAAGACTTAGCCGTTGCACCATCGACCTTATCTCATCATATTAAAGAGCTACAACGTGCAGGTTTAATAAAGACCCAACGCAGAGGAAAGAACATCGACTGTTTTGTTGAGCCAAACAAAGCCCAACGGTTAAAAGAATTTTTTGCGGCTGAAGAGCCAGCAAAGAATAAATGTTAGTAATAAAGTAAGAGGATACATTGATGACTAAAGATTCATGTTGCGAACCCCGTTCTCAGTCAGGTTGTTGTGCTGAGGATACTCAATCTAAAAGTGCAGAACAAAACAAACAATCTGACGACATTCGAAATAAAGTAAGAGACAGTTATTCCAAAGTAGCCGAAGCGAATAACAATAGTGAAGCTAGTGGGATTGAATCAAGTTGTTGTGGGGTGTCCGATGATATCGATATCAATACATTAAACTCACTACGTTTAGGTTACTCAAATGATGACCTAGATAATGTACCCGGTGGGGCCGACATGGGTTTAGGTTGTGGTAACCCTCGGGCCATTGCCGGACTCTCAGTTGGGGAAACTGTTGTTGATCTTGGCAGTGGTGGTGGCTTTGATGCATTCTTAGCCGCACGCGAAGTGGGTGAAACAGGCCGCGTTATAGGTGTAGACATGACCCCAACCATGTTAAGTAAAGCACGCAACAATGCCGATAAAGCCAATTTTGAAAATGTGGAATTTCGTTTAGGTGAAATAGAGCACTTGCCTATTGAAGATAATATTGCCGATGTGATTATTTCAAATTGTGTTATTAATCTTTCACCCAATAAAACACAAGTTTTTAGTGACGCATTTAGAATTTTAAAATCCGGCGGACGCTTAGCGATTTCCGATGTGGTTGCAAGCTGTGAAATGCCAGAAGAAATGAAAAACGATCAAGCCCTTTACGATGGCTGCATGGCGGGTGCATCATTAATCGCTGACCTTGAAATTTACATGCGTGATGCTGGGTTTAAAGATATTAAAATTACACCCAAAGACGATTCAAAAGATTTTATTAAAGACTGGGCGCCAGGTAAAAATGTAACCGATTATGTTTTGTCTGCACATATCGAGGCGGTTAAACCTTAGCCAATTATATGCCCTGATATAAAGCCCTCGCAAAAATTAAGAGGGCTTTATTTGCTGGTTAATTATTAAGCTATACTGGTATAGGTGAATGTTTATTTGCCTCTATCTTTTCCTTGCACCTTTTGCCTGATGGGTGCATATTGCAACTTCAAATTGTTCAATTAATGTACTAAATAACAATAATAATAAAATACAAATTTAAGGAGTATGACGGTGTCATATACAAAATTTTTATCCAGTTTTTGTTTATTTCTATTTGTTTCAACAAGTTATGGGGCTACAAACCAGATTAACTGGGCTGGTTGTGGTATCACAAAAAAGGCTTTTATGGCCGAATTAGCTAAGGCCTATGAAAAGAAAACGGGAGTTAAGGTTAATCTAAGTGGTGGTGGAGCAACGAAGGGAATTCGCAATGCAGCGAAAGGTTCAATTGATATTGGCGGTGCTTGCCGTGTATCGATGGAAAAGCATCCTGAAGAGCGAGGTGCCTACCAAATTCCTGTTGCTTGGGATGCATTAGCCGTTATCGTTCATAAAAATAACCCAGTAACCAGTATTTCCTTTGAGCAACTACAAGGTGTCTATCTTGGCAAAATTACAAATTGGAAAGATTTAGGCGGCAATAATGCAAAAATTGAATTATATGTGCGACGTGGAAAATTTTCTGGCGTTGGCAGAACATTACGCGAACTTGTTTTTGCCAACTTTAATCAAGAATTCCCTGCTGCGACACATGTAGTGAAGTCATCAGGACCATTGGAAAAGGGTATTCAAAAAAATCTTTCTGGTTTTGGTACTACAGGTATTAGTAGCGCGAAGCGCAGAGATGTAAAAATCTTACAATTAGAAGGTAAGGCGCCTTCGTATGACAATATTAAAAATGGTCAATATCTTTTGTATAGACCTTTATATCTTGTGACTAAGGGCTACAGCAGTTCGGACGGTGTGAAAAAATTTATTAAATTTGCGTTAAGCCGTGAAGGAATGAAAATTATTCGTAAAGCGGGCACGGTGCCTTATGCTGACGCAATTGGTTTGGTGATGAAACAAGTCGAGCAAGCCGAACGAGCTAGCACACGTGGCCTATATTTAAAATAATGAACTGTTAACCACTATGGTCTCACCGTTGTGGTTAATGCTCTAAGCTTAACTTATTAATGTATTGATTGCGGGAACCTTCTTTTTAGCGAGCTATTAGCAATTTGTCGTTCCAAAAAAACTCACGAATACAAATCACGTATTAACAAACGATATCTCGAATAGGTATAAACCTCTAGATGTAGCCATTTAGAACGCTACATCTAGAGGTGTATCTTGTTACGCCGCTTTTGTGAAATAAGCTTCAAGCGCGTCAGCGTCACCAATGTGATTACCATTAATGTAAATCTGTGGCACTGTCGTTGCCCCTGTAATAGTATTCAGGCTCTTTTCGGTGATATTTGAGTTTAATTCAATCACCTCATAGCATAAACCTTCTGAATCTAATAACTGCTTGGCACGAGCACAATGCGGACAATCCTTTTTGGTGAATAAGCTGATGGTATCGGGCTTTTTCGCCTGTGGATTAATGTAGTTCAACATGGTGTCTGCATCCGAAACTTCAAAGGGGTCGGCAAAAGGGTCACTATTTGAATCATCTTCGATAAACATTTTTTCAATAACCCCATTTTTAACCAACATGGAATAGCGCCAAGAACGTTCACCAAAGCCTAAGTGACTTTTATCCACGAGCATGTCCATACCGCGGGTAAATTCGCCATTTCCGTCTGGAATAATCGTAATGTTTTCAGCATCTTGGTTAGCTTTCCAAGCGTCCATGACGAAAGCATCATTAACTGAAATACAGATAATATCGTCAACGCCATTGCTGCTAAAGGTTTTTGCTAGTTCGTTAAAACGTGGCAAATGACTAGATGAGCACGTGGGGGTGAACGCACCGGGCAAACTGAAAACCACTACAGTTTTATTGGCAAATAAATCATCTGTTGTAACGTCTTTCCAGTCGTTATTTTCAAGCGTGTGGAATGTGGTTGTCGGAATAGTTTGGCCTTCTTTATTTGATAACATTGTGTTTCACCTCAATAGTTTGTTAATAATCTTTACTTGATAAAACACAGTTTAAGGTAGATAAATCGATAAATATATTTAATTAATATTATTATATTGATATATTTAAGTTATCGATAAAAGGTCGTGATTATGCACTTACCCACCCTGAAACAACTACGTTATTTAGTCGCTTTAAATGAAACACAACATTTTGGTAAAGCCGCGGAAATTTGTTTTGTATCGCAACCTGCTTTCAGTGTTGCGATTAAAGAATTAGAAAGTTTGCTCAATGTACGACTAGTCGATAGAACCAATAAAAGCGTGACGGTTACAGCGATTGGCCAACGGATTATTCAGCAGGCTCAACTGTGTTTACGTGATGCGGAAGGCTTGCTTGAAATAGCCAGGGACTATCAGTCACCTTTAACAGGTATGCTTAAAATGGGTGTTATTCCGACGATTGCACCCTTCTTATTACCCAAGGTGTTACCAAATATACGTAAAAATTTTCCAAAGTTAGAGTTGTACTTTAAAGAAGATCAGTCAGAGAAAATTTATCATCAACTTATGACCGGCGAGCTGGATCTGTTATTGCTCGCCTTACCATATGATATGAAAAATACCGAGCAGCTTACTTTGTTTCAAGACAAATTTATGTTGGCGAGCCGAGTGAAAAGCAGCTTAGTCGATACAAACAATTATAAATTTAATAAGCTCGATAGTGAGACTATTTTACTGTTGGAAGAAGGCCATTGCCTTCGCGACCATGCCTTGTCAGCGTGCAAATTACGTAAGCCTGACAAAATAAGTCGTTTTAGCGCGACGAGTTTATTCACCTTGGTGCAAATGGTTGAGAGTGACTTGGGGATTACATTCTTACCTGAAATGGCAGCCGGTTCGGCACTGTTGCGTGGTACTAAAATCAAGCTGACAGCGTTACAAGAAAACAGTTATCGCGAGATTGGTCTTGTTTGGCGTAAAGGCAGTGCTCGTTCAGAAGAATTCAAACAATTAGCAAAGTTTATACATCTTTAAATTCAATCACTTAGCTCTATATCCACATATCTATAGCCTTATAAATTAACTTAATATTCACACTATATAGAGTGCTGTATAGTTGGCGTACTTTTTTTATTGATACGGGAGCAGATTCACTGAATTGTTTCGGTATTTCCAAGTTTTAAAATGACGATATGTGTCGGCCAATTCTGAATTGGTGGGGCATAAACAACAATGAGGATACACAGGATGATCAAACCAATCGGTTCCGATACGTTACAACCTCGTTTTGTTGCAGATGCAGCAGAGCGTGAAAAATTAGTTGCAGAAGCAGCCAGCTTGCCTTCAGTAATGATTAGCTCACAAGCTGCAGGTAATGCAGTCATGATGGGTGGTGGTTACTTCAACCCATTAAAAGGTTTTATGAACGTTGCTGATGCAATGGGTGCAGCTGAAAAGATGACCTTAACAGACGGTTCATTTTTCCCCGTTCCCGTTTTATGCTTACTAGAAAACGCCGATGCTATTGCAGATGCGAAACGTATTGCGTTACGTGATCCAAATGTAGACGGTAACCCAGTCCTTGCGATTATGGATGTTGAAGCAATCGAACAAGTGTCTGATGCACAAATGAAAACGATGACAGAAAAAGTTTATCGTACTGACGATTCAGAACATCCTGGTGTTGCTGCGTTTAATAGCCAGGGTCAAACTGCGGTTTCAGGTCCTATCCAAGTTTTAAACTACAGTTATTTCGAAACTGATTTCGAAGGTACATTTAAAACAGCCGTAGAAATTCGTGCTGATATCGAAAAATTAGGTTGGAAAAAAATTGTTGCTTTCCAAACACGTAATCCAATGCATTTAGCACACGAAGAACTTTGTCATATGGCAATGGACCGTTTAGGTTGTGATGGTTTAGTTATTCATATGTTACTTGGTAAATTAAAAGCTGGCGATATTCCTGCCGACGTACGTGACGCAGCCATTCGTAAAATGGTTGATCTGTATTTCCCTGCTAACAGCGCAATGGTAACGGGTTACGGTTTCGATATGTTGTATGCCGGTCCACGCGAAGCTGTACTTCATGCTTACTTCCGTCAAAATATGGGTGCAACACACTTCATCATTGGTCGTGACCATGCGGGTGTTGGTGATTACTATGGTGCATTCGATGCACAAACTATTTTCGATGACGAAGTACCCGCCGGTGCAATGCAAATCGAAATCTTTAAAGCCGATCACACCGCTTGGTCTAAGAAATTAAATAAAGTGGTAATGATGTGTGAAGCACCTGATCATGAAAAAGATGATTTTGTATTGCTTTCAGGCACTAAAGTTCGTGAAATGTTAGGTAAAGGAGAAGCGCCACCTAAAGAATTCTCACGTCCTGAAGTGGCGAAAATCCTGATTGATTATTACCAAAGCTTGTAAAATCCAAGTGTTATAAGAACAAAAAACCGCTATATTCTTAGCGGTTTTTTTTTCTGTATAATAAGCGACTGATAAATAAAACCTCCTATAATGCTGATTCTGTCTAAAATCTCATCGTATTAATATCTATGTCACACTTTATACAATTATCTCAAGCTGTAATGGAATTAACTCGCAAAGAGTGCTAAAAACGTTAGTTAAATAACATTCCATCATTCAATATTCGACTGAATAGTTATGTTATTTAATCTAATCTAATAATGACAAGGAGTTTTATATGAAAAGATTTATTGCTACATCGTTTCTTTCTGTACTTGCAATCAGTAGCGTGAACGCTGCACCCAATAACGTCGGTTGTGGTTGGGGTTCGATGGTTTTTGATGGAGATAAAGGCACGGGACCACAAGTGATGGCCGCTACGACTAATGGAACTTTCGGTAACCAAACATTCGGAATTTCATCCGGTACTGCTGGTTGCGCAAAAGATGGTGTTGTACAAAAATATGCCGCAGCAGATGCATTTACAGGAGCTAACATTGAAAAATTAGCTCGTGACATGTCTGTTGGTCATGGTGAAGCTTTGGAAACACTGGCTGAATTGATGGGGATTGCTGACAATCATAAAACGTCTTTCTTTCAATCAAGCAAAGACAATTTTACCAAAATCTTTACCTCAGAAAACGTGACTTCTGAACAAGTTTTGTCTTCCTTGAATGACATTATGGCTGCTGACAAGACTCTGTCGCGATACGCAGTATAACTATAAATATATAGAAGTAAGGAATACTCCCCCGGTGTTTGTTTTCACCGGGTTTTTCTTTTTTGTCTTGTAGAAAAATAATAATATGTACGTACCGGCTCGACTCCCACAGCAAATTCTTTTTTTTATATTACTATCACTGTCATCCCATGCTGTTGCTGATTCATATCTTGATCAACTGGTTACCCGTGCAAAACAGCTAAACCTTCATCAACATGCTTACTGGTTAAAACTGCTCCATTACAAACCCAATATGTTTAGCGGTTACAGAAGTGAAGTGCTCTCTCGCAATTTTTTTACTTCACAACGTGGTCGCACAAATCCTGAAGCAGAACTCGAGGCTACGTTGGCCGCTTTTTTTTCTGATATTAAGGAAACCGACAAACAGCAAAATCCTCAATGTCGTTATATCTCACGTTATCACTGGCTTAATGAACAACTTCATTTTGATACCAACCGACTAAAGCCACAGCTTTGTCAACGGTATCAAAATTGGTATAAGACTATCAATCCACACCAGATTACGATGATATTCCCTGCAGGGACGGATAATAGTCCTTCATCCATGTTTGGTCATACCCTGATTCGTATAGATCGTAAAAATCAAACGGAACGCACTCGATTATTTTCCTATTCCATTAATTATGCCGCTGAAACAGAGGAAACAAATGGGGTGATTTTTGCTTATAAAGGAATTATGGGTGGTTATTCTGGCCGTTTTTCCATAATGCCTTATTATGAAAAGGTCAATCAGTATAATCAAATGGAAAATCGGGATATCTGGGAGTATCAGCTCAATTTCAACAAAACTGAAATTGATCGTCTGTTGCGCCATACTTGGGAAATAGGACAGGTTGATTTTGCTTATTATTTCTTTCTTGAAAACTGCTCCTATCGCTTACTCGAGTTATTTGATATCGCACGCCCAGAAATGAATTCCGCAGCCAGTTTTGATTGGTTCGCCATCCCCGGTGACACAGTTTATGCTGCTTTGCAGGAACAGGGAATCTTGAAAAAAGCACTATATCGTCCTTCCCACCGTACCCGTATCAGGCATGTTCTAAAAAATCTTGATGAAACAGAACAAGAACTGGTTTTGAAACTGGCTGACTCGGAATTACCAGTAGACGCACCTGTACTTATCGCTCTACCGAAAAGCAGGCGTGCCCTTATTTTCGAAACGGCCTATGATTATATTCAGTATCAACATAATCGTGGCGCACCAGACCGAAATAAAATTGCGAAAACCTCATACGCATTACTTAAAGCTCGCAGCAAATTAAAAGAAACTGCTAAGCTACCTGAACCCCCAGTGCCTGAAGTCAGGTTGGATCAAGGCCACGGGTCATCCCGCATCGCACTAGGTTATGTTAACGATAATCATCGAGACGTCCTCGAACTTAAATTACGTCCTGCCTATCACGATATGCTTGATCCTCGTGCTGGCTATACTGAAGGAGCACAGATTAACTTTTTTGATCTAAGCTTACGATATGATCTGGATCTAGAAAAAACTCGGATCCATGCCTTTCGTCTGATCGACATTGTCTCATTGGTGGGACGTGACAACTTTTTTAAACCGATTTCCTGGAAGTTCAACATCGGTTTTGAGCGTTGGCCGATTAATAATAATATAGTACAGCCAATGGCCTTCTCACTAAATGCCGGAGGTGGAATGACTTTCTCTCTGACAGACTCTTTTAAATTGTTTGGGCTGATCGATGTCACCATGCTGGGACACGAACAGTTCGAGAATAACCTGACGGCTGGTATCGGTCCTAACTTTGGTGCTATCTGGGATATCAATAATAATTGGCGACTTTGGGCAAACTCACGTGTGCAGCGTTTTGATAAACACCTTGATTTAACCTATGTGGAACACACACTCGCACAAAGTTTTAACTGGAACAGGGACAGTTCAGTCCGATTAGAATGGGAACGTCGAGGTCCAAATCACCAAACCACCGATACTGTTAGTTTATCTTGGCACTGGTATTTAAAATGAAACATCACCTGCTGCCTTTATTCTTTTTGCTTGGACTGACGGGATGTAGTCACCTCATATTTCAGCCAGAAAAGAATTTTTACCCAATACCTGATGATCTGGGTGTTGAACGACAGGATCATTTTTTTCGTAACGCTGACAATTTGTTACTACACGGCTGGTTCATTCCCTCCGTAACTGAGTCGGCTAAAGGCACTATATTTTACCTGCATGGCAATGCCCAAAATGTAAGCACTCACCTTCGTTCTATCTGGTGGTTACCACATCATGGTTACAATATTTTTATGTTTGATTATCGCGGTTATGGTCGTTCTCAGGGTGAAGCGACACTAGAAGGTTTACATCAGGACGTTTCTGCTGCAATGAGCTATGTTTTCACAAAACTGCCGATTAACAAAGACAACGTGGTTATTTATGGGCAAAGCCTAGGGGGAGCATTAGCCATTACCGCAAGCCCTCAATCAGAATACTTCCCTAAAGTATCCGGTATCATCATTGAAGGAGCATTCACGAGTTATCGACGTGTTGCTCGAGAAGCACTGGATGCCTGGTGGTTAACGTGGGCATTTCAATGGCCTCTATCTTATATGATTACAGATGCATACCGTCCCATTGACGCGATTGCATCGATTTCTCCTAAGCCTATTCTTATTATTCATGGTGCTGAGGACCAAGTTATTAATCTCAGGCATGGCCAAGAATTATTTGAGGCAGCTAAGCAGCCAAAAGAGCACTGGGTTATAGACAACGCTGGGCACAACAATGTTCTAGAGAGAGAAACTACGCGCAGGGAACTTCTCAATTACTTGCAGAAACTATTCCTGGCACCAACCTCCTGATATTAAGCAATAATAATGCTTTGTAATTTAGTATCCAAATAATATTTATAAAATCAGCCGTTATCGTTATGCTGACCAGTTATAATTGTATCTTAAAATTTAGTAATACCATTCTTACAAACAAACGCATTAATCTTTCTATTCTCGTTACTTATTTGAATATTGATATCGTCACCTTGGCGATTGTTTTGATGAAACAAATGGTAAACAGGAATTAAAAACTTCACGCTTTTTGTCGCCATGCCTAAGCCTTCGAAACGCCATTGCAAATCGCTGTCTTCTGCACCGACGCCTTTTAAATCTTCGTTGTAACCATTAATGGCGACTAAGTCTTTTTTGAAACAAGAAAAGTTACAACCAATAATTCCGACAGGTTTTTTACCGCGTAACCATTGTAAAAAACGCGAAGATAAACCGACTTCATAACTGCGCACCTTATCAATATGTAACGGTATAAGAAGCAATAAAAATAATAATCGATTCTGAATAATTTTTATAGTGTTGGGTTTCTTGCGCACAAGTTTCGAAAATAGCGGCCCTAGGTAAACGCGTCTTCCGGTTAAAAATTTTCCTTGTTCGGCGTTGGCTAAGTGTAAAGCCACAAAATTAGGGTCGGGAATGCAATCGCCATCTAAAAACATTAAGTAGTCTGTATGTGCAAAATCAATAGCGCGATTTACGCCTAAGGTTTTACGCCAGCCATTATCTTTTTGCGTTAGGTGGAAAAAATTATTGCGTGTTTTATACGGCGCGAGAAAGTTTTCCATTTCGCGGCTTTCGCAATCTTCCGAAATGATAATCTCAAAGTTTTTTTCAGTTTGATGATCTAACGCACTTAATATACCAAAGAGAGCTTCTGTGTCTTTATATACGGCAATAATAACGCTGGCTTTTGAGGGGGGGTGATTACTCAATGTTGTTTAACTCTAAGATTATGAAATGAATATTATATTTAATGTAGGCATAAATAGGTAGCGAGCTAGCCAGTTTAGTTTGTTAAGCTATAATCAAATAGATTGATTTGGGGATTAAAAAATGGTCAAATATTAACCAGTCAGGACACTTATCTTATTGAATTCATTCTAATTTAACTTTGTATAATACTCAGGTATTTATTGGAATAACGTCATTTCATCAGCATCAGCATTAGGAAAGAATGAAGAATCAAACCTTTACACAAGGCATTAGTTTACGCATTAGTGCCGGTTTCTTAATTGTTATCTCTCTGATTGTTACGCTCACTTTTGTTGGTCTGAACCACATCAACCAAGTTAATTCACAAATGAAGCAAATTGTGGAAACGAACAATGTCAAAATCAAGCTAGCTCAAGTTATGCAGAATGTATTACAGGAACGTGCTTTGAGTATGCACACCATTGCCGTACTTGACGATGCTTTTTTAAAAGATGACGAATATATGCGTTTTAGTCATTTAGGTAACGAATATTATCAAGCACGAAAATTATTAGAAAAGCTTATTAAAACACCAGAGGAATTAACCATTTTTGTGGCCATTCGAGATCTTACTCGGGATACGCAACCCGATGTACAAAGAGTTGTTGAGCAAGGTTTATATCAAAAAGATCCATCCATTTTTGAGAAGATTCGTAAACAAGCGATTCCCAAACAACGTTTAATTGCTGAACAAGTTAAACAGTTAGTCTCACTTCAACAAGAGCAAGCTCTAGGTGCTTTAGACAAGGCGCAATCATCATATAACCAAGCACGTAATTTAATGCTGCTGTTAGGAAGTCTGGCAACGATATTAGGAATACTCATTGCTACTTATATTATCAAGTGTGTATCTAAGCAAGCTCGTAAACTTGAGCATCAAGCTTTGCACGATGAACTAACAGGTTTAGCAAATCGGAGTTTATTTTTAGATCAACTTCGTAAGATGATAAGGCGTGGTCAACGTCAATCCATTTCTTTTTCGATAGTATTAATGGACCTTAATCGTTTTAAACAAGTGAATGATATTTACGGACATCAAGTGGGTGATTTATTACTACAAGAAGTTGCACGTCGATTAAATAAATATTTACGAAAAATTGATACAGTGGCACGCCTTGGTGGAGATGAGTTTGTGGTTATACTTGAATCGCTCTCGTCTGATAATGTCGATAAAATAATTGAAAAATTAACAAAAATAATTGCTGAACCATTTTTACTTTCGGGTAAAGAGATTACGATAGGCTCTAGTATGGGGATAGCGTCATATCCTATACATGGACAGGATTGTATTACCCTTATTAATCGAGCAGATGCAGCAATGTATGAGGCGAAACGAAGTGGAAAGGCCTATCTGCATTATAATGAAAAGACAGATTACTTAGAAACATCAAGCCGAAAATTTTAGTTAGTATACAACGGCATCGGGCAATCCAATGTACTTGCGATTGCGCGCATCAGTTCCTTTTCTTGTGCTGAATACTCTTTATCTTGTGTTAGGCAGGCTAAGCAAGCTTTTAATAGTTGCGGTTTTTGTAAAGGCTTAATGTTTGCCAATGCATCGGTTGCCTGGCCTAAGCTTTCAACATTTAAATTATCTCGCGCGACGAGTTTCAAATTTTTAAAGGGTAATAATTTTTGTGCGGCAGTAAAAGCAGTTTTGAGTTGAGTTTTATTTTTTG
>Ga0316206_1002182_pt1 | contig 13977 bp, 9 predicted proteins | sample 6monthpyrite_MG_FD_204942 | JGI IMG/M metagenome (GOLD analysis project Ga0316206, IMG submission 204942) | Microbial mat bacterial communities from mineral coupon in-situ incubated in ocean water Damariscotta River, Maine, United States -... | ecosystem: Environmental > Aquatic > Marine >...
GAACCCAATTCAATGGCATTGGCTATTTGTGATATTAATAAACTTACGATGATTAATGTTTTTATATTTTTCATAATTTTTACCTGCTATTTTCCATTTGTATATTTAAGTAATCGGTATATGCAGGGAAAATAGGACAAGTTCTTATAATTTACATGATTTTGTTGGTGGATTTTATTGGTGGCACAACAGAGACAGTTCTGCTTGTTTTTAGCCATGATTTTGACTTACTTGTGACTATTTGTTGCAAAGCACGGCATCAGAGTGTCTGGCTTTCATTGGTTTTATTAACTATTCGACAGCGCTGTATTTGCTCATTTTCTTTAGTAAAAGACTCGCTTGTGATTTTTGCAGTGAATTGACTGTTTGTTTGCTCCAAGCTGGTTCTAACGGATTAGCCTTTTTATTGCTCAAACATGTTTTACTATAGGTTGAGCTATGCAGGATCGTTACAATTTTTTTTAGAATACCCTAATCCCAATTTAGAAATACACCACACAGGCTCAAACATTACTACTTGGTAAGGCCAATCATCCGCCATCAAAGCACAAAATGTGCTAAAATGTATAAAATTTTTCTCCATTCTCATGTTTTGAGAATGGAAAAGCTAAAAATACAAGCCACTAACACAAAAACAAGCAAATGGATGCCTTATCAGACCTAAAACACATACTGCACTCAAAACGAGCAAATATCTATTGTCTAGAAAAATGCCGCGTAATGCAAAAAAGCGGACGAGTGGTTTATCTCACAGAAGAAAAGAAAAACAAACAGTACTGGAATATACCCATCGCCAATACAAGCGTCCTTTTGCTAGGCACGGGCACATCCATCACTCAAGCTGCGGTACGAATGCTCTGCTCCGCTGGCGTATTATTTGGATTTTCAGGTGGTGGAGGTACACCATTGCTTGCCGCCAAAGAAATCGAATGGATGACACCCCAAAGCGAATATCGGCCCACAGAATACATTCAAGCCTGGATGAAATTTTGGTTTGACTCAAACAAACGGCTCAAAGTTGCGAAAACATTTCAAAAGAAAAGGATCACCTACCTCCAGAAAACATGGGCAAAAGACCAAGACCTCAAAATGCAAGGTTTCGATATCAAAGATGAAGCACTAAACCAAGCCCTCACCAAATTCAACGATAAAATTGACCAATGCAAAGACACCACAAACCTCCTCTTACTCGAAGCCCAGCTCACCAAAACCCTCTACAGATTTGCCGCCACTCATACCAAATACAAAGGTTTTAAACGCCAGCACGACAGTATTGATACGGCAAATGCCTTTCTCAATCATGGTAATTATCTAGCTTATGGATTAGCTGCAACCACATTGTGGGTATTAGGTATTCCTCATGGATTTGCTGTGATGCATGGAAAGACCAGGCGAGGTGCGCTGGTCTTTGATATCGCAGACCTCATCAAAGACACATTAATATTACCTTGGGCGTTTATTTGTGCCAAAGAAGGCGCAAGCGAAAAGGAATTCCGCCAGCAGTGTCTAGAAAACTTCACGACACACAAAGCATTGGACTTTATGTTTGATACAATTAAAGAGGTGTGTAAAAAAGGAGAAAAACAATGAAAAGAAAAAATACCAAAATAGCGGTTAAAGGTAAGCAAATTGGCATCTCACTACATAATAGCAGAGAATTTCTTAGTTTAACCGATATGGCATGTTTGAAAGATTCAAAAAGAACTGACTATATTATTCAAAACTGGTTAAGAAATAGAAACACAATAGAGTTTCTTGGTATTTGGGAAAAAATAAATAATCCAGATTTTAATCCCATCGAATTCGATGGGTTTAGAAAAAATGCAGGGTTAAATAGCTTTGTTTTAACATCAAAACAATGGATTGAAAAAACCAATGCCATAGGAATTATAGCACAAGCGGGAAGGTATGGAGGAACTTATGCACACGTCGATATAGCATTAGAATTTGGTATGTGGATAAGTGCAGAATTTAAAATCTATCTAGTCAAAGAATTTCAGCGCTTAAAAGACGAAGAGCAAAATCAATCAGGTTGGGATATTAAACGCAATCTAACTAAGATGAATTACCGTATTCATACTGATGCAATTAAAGAAAACTTAATTCCAAAACACCTGACCAATTCGTCATTCCTGCGAAGGCAGGAATCTCCTAAAACAATCGTGATTTACAACAATAATTATGGCCTGGGCTTTAGCATATGATAGTAACCTTCATCTCCCAAATCTATAGAACAGCCACTCTAAAACCTTTCAGCACTGTCATTCTAAAACCTTTCAGCACTGTCATTCCCGACCCCGATCGGGAATCCAGCCAAAGAGTAAATCCATGATAGTCACCTTCATCTCCCAATGCGAAAAGAAATCACTGAACAAAACCAGAAGAGTCTTGGATGCTTTTGCTAATCGCATAGGCAATAGAACATGGCAAACGCCAATTACAGAGGAAGGATTGTTGGCTGTTAAAAAATTACTTAAGAAAACAGCCAGTAAGAATACGGCAGTTGCTTGTCATAAAATTAAATCTCGAAAGATGACTAAATTGGAGTGGATTGTGGGTAATCGGGATAAATTTAATTTTGAGGGGCATGTTCCTGTTAATTTTACAGATAAAGATATTATGAATTTTCAATGGGAAAATGAATGGGCTTATTTGCCCTTAATAAAATCAATTACAGCAATAGCTGCCTTATTTCACGACTGGGGGAAGGCATCAGAGTTGTTTCAAAATAAGCTGATAAGAAAATATGATGGAAAGATTATTGGTGACCCATTACGCCATGAATGGATTTCTTTATTATTTTTTCATGCTTTTGTTGAAGGTAAAACGGATGAGGAATGGTTATCAGATTTAGAACAAGGTAATTTTGATTTAGATAACTTGTTGAATAGAGCAAAACAACAAACAGAAACACCGTTATCTGAACTGCCTAAAATTGCAAGTATGGTTGCTTGGCTAATAGTAACTCACCACAAGCTGCCATTGACACCATTAAACAGAAATGATTTTCGTGGTGATGCTTCAAAGACAATAAATCGTACGTTGAAACGTATCACCAAGGAATGGAGTTATGAAAACAAATATAATGAAGAAGAGTATAATAAAAATCTAGTTAAATGTTTCAGCTATAAGAATGGATATCCAAGCGATTCTAAAAATTGGTTAAAAAGGATTAAGAAATGGGCAAAAAGGCTAAAACAAGAGTTGCAAATAGTTGAAGAACAAGCAGATGATATTTGGAGAGTAGTTTTGCAGTTTTCTCGCTTATCATTAATGTTAGGTGATCATTATTACTCTTCTTTAGAACCATCAAATAAAAACAGACTTAATATTAATGAACTCAAATTATTCGCAAATACTGATAACAACGGTAAATTAAAGCAAAGTCTAGATGAACATTTGTGCGGTGTATCAAATCAAGCCATTAGGAATGTTCACAAACTACCTTTTTTTGAAGGTCGAAATCAGGACTGGTATGCCCATGATGTAAAGGCATTAAAAAAGAAAAGCACTGGTGATTATCTTTGGCAAGAAAAGGCAGTTGCTAAGATAACAGATTGGAAAGAAAAGCATACTAAACATATTGATGAATACAATTATGGATTTTTTACTGTCAATATAGCAAGTACAGGAAAGGGTAAAACATTCGCCAATGCAAAAATTATGCGAAAGCTGTCTTATGATGGTGAAAGCCTTCGTTATATCTTAGCTCTAGGATTAAGAACGCTAACTCTACAAACGGGAGATGAGTATAAAGATAGAATTGGGTTAGACGACTCTGAACTTGCTGTGCTAATTGGCTCTAATGCTGTATTGAGTTTACATAATAACCAAATGTTTGATGAGGAAGAGCAAGGCTTGGAAAGAGGTTCAGAATCCATAGAAAAACTTTTAGATAATGAGCTGGATTTTGATGGATTAGTGCCAGAAGATGGAATGGATACATTATTAAAACGGAAAAAAGATAGGCAGTTTTTATATGCACCTGTATTGAGTTGTACTATTGACCATATTATTTCTACAACTCAAACAAAAAAAGGAGGAAGATACATTTTACCAGTATTGCGTTTAATGTCATCGGATTTGGTTATTGATGAAATTGATGATTTTACCGATGATGATTTAATTGCAATAGGTCGATTAATTCATCTAACAGGAATGTTAGGTAGAAAGGTAATGATTTCATCAGCAACTATTCCTCCTGATATGGCACTTGGTTATTATTTAGCTTACAAAGCAGGTTGGGAGTTATTTGCAAAAACACGAAATAAACAAAAATCGATTGGTTGTGCTTGGGTTGATGAATTTAGCAGCAAAGTGAAAATGATTGAAAGTGTGGACGAATATACATCTACACATAACGAATATATTGATAAAAGAATAGAAAAATTAGAAAAAGAACTTATCAAGCGTAAAGCTTATATTCAGAATTGTGACGTCAAAAGTAGAGAGGGATATTTTACCAAAGTTTCAGCAACCATTTTAAAGATTCATAAATATAATTATTTTACAGATAATGTATACGATAAAAACATCAGTATTGGTGTAGTAAGAATGGCAAATATTAATCCATGTATTGAGTTGACAAAGTATTTGCTCAATGTTGATTTACCCGAAGACACTGAAATTAAAACCATGTGTTATCACTCTCAACAATTGCTTATCATGCGTGATGCCCAAGAAAAACATCTCGATGATGTTTTGAAAAGAAAAAATGGCAAATGTCCAACCCACAATAAAATCATACAAAAACATTTAGAAGCAACCAAAGCTAAAAATGTTATTTTTATACTAATTTGTACGCCTGTTGAAGAACTTGGTAGAGATCATGATTTTGATTGGGCAATTATAGAGCCATCATCCTACCGCTCCTTTATACAATTAGCAGGCAGAGTATTAAGACATAGAAATAAATTAATTGAACAACCCAATGTTGCTATTATGCAATTTAATATCAGGGCTATAGAGAATCTAGATAATGACAAATGCGTCTTTTTAAGACCAGGCTTTGAATCCCAGAGCTATTACAAATTAAATACTCATGACCTAAATAATTTAGTTGATGAACAAGTGTTAAATACGAAATTAGATGCGACTCAACGTATCAGAAAACCAAAAAACCTTAATCCCAAGGACAATCTAGCTGATTTAGAACATTTTGTTATTGCAGATTTATTGACTAACACGGAAGAGAAAGGGCCTGAATCCATGCAGGGTTGGATAAGCGGCAGTTGGTGGCTAACTGGATTGCCACAAGAATATGTTAAATTTAGAAACAGCGTACCACAGCAAACATGGTTTTTGTTACCAACAGATAAAGGAAATATATTTCATGATAAAGACAAGAAAGGAAATTTTAAAACAATCGAAGTGAGCAATTCAATTGAACAAACTGAATTGTCAAATTCAGAGAATAAGAGATTATGGCTCAATCGTAATTATGAACAGCTGCTAAAACAAAGCCCTAAAGGCTATGATATTAAAAAAGCGGCACAGGTTTATGGGGAAATTAACATATCGAATTATGGTAATAATAATGATGCCTCATATACATACAACCATCAATTGGGTATGTATAGAGGCATAATATAAGCTGCGTTTTCGGCAGTGAATTGAAAATTACAAAACATATTTTCTAAGCTGCGTTTTCAGCAGAGAGAGAATATTAAACTAAAAAGATTGAAATTTAGGAATTTTATTTAGAAAAACATGATAATATATTTATTATTATAAAATAACAAATCATATGGTTGACTTTATTAAAAAATTACATACAATGAAATCATCACACTAAGCAGGAAAAAATAATGCTAGATAAAAATATAGTTAGTTATTTAGAAGAAAGAAAAGCTTTGTGGTTAAAGCCACGAGTAAAAAACAAAACTGAAGAAGAAATTAATCAACTTCAAACCCAAGCTAAAGAAGAATTCTCTTTAAATCAATGGCTACCTAAAGCAGCTAAACGGGCCAAACAATTATTTATTGTTAGTCACCCTGCCAAGTTTAGTCATTCATCGGCAAAAACTTCATCAATTATAGCAGATCCAAAACCAAGCAATGATGGCTTGCTACGTTCAGGTAATGCAAAATCTCCTCTTGATGTTTTTGGAAATGCCGCAGCACTTGATGTTTATAAATTTCTGAACATTACATTTGATGACAATAAAAATATTCTGCAACACCTAGAAGAAAATTCAGATTTTATTCAACATCAATTAAAAACCAATGAAGATTATGATGAAGTAAGAGGTAATTTACTTAAAATAAAATCTGATGATAGTGATGTTGTCTTTACTAGCAGCTTAGTTAAACAAGTCTATTTCCCAGTAGAGGATGATTATCATTTGTTGTCACTATTGACACCGTCAGGCTTGCTATCCGAATTTAAAAATAGGATTAACACCATAAACCGTTCAGAAGAAAATAAACTGGCAAGAGATGCAAAAAAGAAGAATGAAAGCTCTGAGCATAAAATTAGAAATATTTTCAATATAACTAAAATTGGCTTTGGAGGAACGCAACCACAAAATATTAGTTCTTTAAACAGTCAAATGTATGGTGAAGCTTATTTGTTGGCTTCTATGCCACCTAAACTGTCTGTTAGAAATATAAAACTACCAACCAAGAATTTTTTCAGTCAAACCTTATGGAAAAATCCATTCATTGATGATTTTAAGTGCTACCATCAAATTTTAATAGATAAACGAAACAATAGACAAATTAGAGACAAACGTGATGAAATTATTGTATCAATCTTATATAAAATTTCAAATATTATGAAGGCCGTAAGGAATTTTGAAAGTGGCTGGTCTGATTCGCCACACTATAGCAGTTTGCCATCTTGGCAAAAAGCATGGCTAGATAGCAAGTATAAGGATAGTAGAAATAATCAAGATGAATATTTGGAACAATTAATCAAACCAAGTTCTAGATGGTTCATGCATACTTACCGTGAAATTTTGGGCAAAGATAGCTTGGAGTTTGATGATACAGATTTACAACATATTATTGATGTGTTTTCTTCTTCAATAGAGGTACTAAGATGAGTCGTATAAAACAATTATTGGTTTTGCCTAGTTTAAAAATACACAATGCAAATGCATTATCGAGCCCTTATACCATCGGATTTCCTGCTATGACAGCTTGGCTTGGAGCAGTTCATGCTTTACAAAGGAAAATAAATACTCATGAGTTATTTGAAGATGTGAAGTTTATAAAAACAGGTGTGGCTTGTCATGAGATTGATTTACAAACCTTTAAAGGTCATGGTGATTATGAATGTTCCATCATCGGCACAAGCAATCCACTAGATAAAACAGGAAAACGACCTTCATTTATAGAAGAAGCTCGATGTCACCTATCTATTTCACTAGTTGTGCAGATTAAAAACCTTGATACGGATGATATTGATGAGTTTATTAATTTAATATCAATGAAGTTACATAGTATGAAATTCGCATCTGGAGATTTACTGGATTTTCAACAACCTCAAGTTTTAAAAATAGGCAGAGACGAAGAAATCAAAAAACTTACTCGTTACTTAATGCCAGGGTATTGCTTGATAGAACGAACCGATTTAATGAGAAATGAAATGCAACATGGCAAAGATGCTATTGATGCATTATTGGAATACATGCAAGTAACAACCTTAAGTGAAGAAGATGAAAATGGCAAAGTAACTTGGCAAGGAAAACGCAAAACCAAAGCTTGGATAGTACCTATATCAATTGGCTTTCAAGGAATTAGCGAGTTGGGCCACGCATCCAACCAAAGAGACAGTTCAACCCCGCACCGATTTGCAGAAAGTGTGGTTACATTGGGAGAATTTATTATGGCTTATAAAATTGATAACATCGATCAATTATTATGGAGCTATGACTATAACCCAGAAACAAACCTTTATTTATGTAAACAAAACTAAAATTACCTAGGAGAAAACATTATGGCAAAGAAAGAAAACATTGCATCAGTATTAGCATTTGAAAAAAAACTCGTTCCATCCGATGGATTGATGTATGGAACAACATGGGATAATCGAGATGACTTATCTATTTTAAAACCGTTAAAACTTAAAGAAAAATCGGTAAGAGGAACTATTTCAAATAGGCTTAAAAAAGCCATTGAAAATGACCCTCAAAAACTAGATGCAGAGGTCAGAAAAGCAAACTTGCAAACAGTAGATAGTTGCGCATTACTAGCAGAGCATGACACGCTAAAACTACAATTCACCTTAAAAGTATTACATGGTGTTGAAAAACCATCAGCATGTGACAATGAAGCTTTTAATGCAAGCTACACACAAGCGGTGAAGACTTATATTGAGCAAACAAGTTTTCAAGAGCTCGCCAAAAGATATGCATTGAATATTGCCAATGCAAGATTTTTATGGAGAAACAGAGTAGGAACAGAGGAAATAGAAACACATGTTAAGCTTAAATCAAAAGGTGAAAATAAAACATGGGTTTTTAATTCAAAATCAATTAAGTTAAATGGCTTTGACCCCTCAAATGATAATATTGATTTATTGGCAAGCTATATTGCATCCGCATTATCAGGTGAAAGAGAATTTGTTCTATTTGAAATTACAAGTTATGCCAATATAGGTAATACACAAGATGTTTACCCAAGTGAAGAACTTGTTTTGGATAAAAATCCAAATAACAAAGAGAAAAAAAGTAAGATTCTATATGAAAAAGATGGTATCGCAGCAATGCACTCACAAAAAATTGGCAATGCATTACGTACTATCGATACATGGTATCCTGAATATAGCGAACGACAACAAGCTATTGCCATCGAACCTTATGGATCTGTAACCAATCTAGGTAAAGCCTTTAGAAGACCAAAAGAAAAGAAAGATTTTTTTAATTTATTTGACAAATTTGCACGAGGTGAACAATTAGACAGTTCAGAAGATGAACATTTTGTTATGGCTGTCCTTGTTCGGGGTGGTGTTTTTGGTGAAAGCAGTAAATAACCATGAAATACTACCAAGACATAACAATCATTCCATGTGCGGAGATTTCGATTTACCATATTTGGGAAAAACTCTACCAACAAGTGCATCTAGCACTTGTTGAGAGCAAAGATGCTGATGGTAAAATTCATATCGGTGTGGCATTTCCTAAATACCAATACAATGAAAATTGTAAAACACTAGGCAATGTATTCCGGGTATTTGCTCAAACAAAGCCAGAACTTGAAAATCTAAATCTAAATAAATGGTTATCACGGTTAAACGACTATGTACATATTAAAAGTATAAAGCCAATACCAGAAACCAATAAGTTTTACAGTTTTTGGTCACCGCAACCCAAAGGAAATCGTTTAAAAATTGCCCGAAGAAACGCAAAACGAAAAAATATCACAGAAGCACAAGCCTTGTTGGCATTAAAAGACTATAAGGAAACGACCTTTGATTTCCCTTTTATAAATACCAATAGTTTAAGTAAAAAAGAAAGATTTATAAAGTTTATAAAAGCAGAAAATGCTGATACAATGGTGAATAACGGCTTTAATTCTTATGGATTAAGTCGTCAATCATCATTACCAAACTTTTAACCATTAATTTTATGCTCATTAACAATTCGTTTAAAATCAAAAGCTTGCAGATTAGCTGTTTTACAATGGTAAAAACAGCTAATTTGCTCCAACTCCTTGTAATTTCAATAAAAACACGCCAAAATCTGCTATTCTCTGCCGTAAGCGCAGCTTAGAAATCCCTGAAGGCCAGGCTAGTCATTTCGTTTTGATTCTCTGCCGTAAGCGCAGCTTAGAAAGCCAAGGATTGAAGCTGGAGTTATTCTTGTGAATTCTCTGCCGTAAGCGCAGCTTAGAAAAATAGATTCAAATTCATCTACTTCAACTTTTAATTCTCTGCCGTAAGCGCAGCTTAGAAATCCAGGGTCCTGTAAAAGTCTAGTTTAACTATATTCTCTGCCGTAAGCGCAGCTTAGAAATTAATAGTTGATGGCAAGATTGGTTATTTTATATTCTCTGCCGTAAGCGCAGCTTAGAAAATGAACCTTGAGACCGACACTGTCTTGTCTTTATTCTCTGCCGTAAGCGCAGCTTAGAAAAACAAGAACGGTTTGTTTTATTTTGTTTGCTGATTCTCTGCCGTAAGCGCAGCTTAGAAAGTCAACTTTTGGAGCGTTCTCATCCCAGGTTCATTCTCTGCCGTAAGCGCAGCTTAGAAAACCGACCCCAGCATTAACAACAGCTGGTTTATATTCTCTGCCGTAAGCGCAGCTTAGAAAAAGAGCAGCGGCGAAGCTAAGAAAGAAAAACCATTCTCTGCCGTAAGCGCAGCTTAGAAACCACGTTTTGTCGTGGTCGTGGTTCAGCGTCAATTCTCTGCCGTAAGCGCAGCTTAGAAATGGACGACGTGACTGTGGAGACTGTTTCGGCTATTCTCTGCCGTAAGCGCAGCTTAGAAAACAACAATGGAGAAGACAAGACCAAAAGCACCATTCTCTGCCGTAAGCGCAGCTTAGAAATTTTGAACCCCAATCAGCAATTTTATAATTTCATTCTCTGCCGTAAGCGCAGCTTAGAAATTAAAAAAGCCTTAGAGGGCTCAGAATGAAGAATTCTCTGCCGTAAGCGCAGCTTAGAAATTGCCTCGTATGGGTCGGTCGCTCCGTCAACTATTCTCTGCCGTAAGCGCAGCTTAGAAAACTGAGGGGAGCATCGACTTTTTAAATATCGAATTCTCTGCCGTAAGCGCAGCTTAGAAAGATCAAATAAGTGTACGGGATCCCGACACAGTATTCTCTGCCGTAAGCGCAGCTTAGAAAACTATGGGAGTGAGCATTTCGGCCCTGGTCACATTCTCTGCCGTAAGCGCAGCTTAGAAAACAAAATGAAAATCACGATAATAGTAAAATAAATTCTCTGCCGTAAGCGCAGCTTAGAAAAATCAAAATTCAGAATAGTATCTCTCACAAAAATTCTCTGCCGTAAGCGCAGCTTAGAAAATTTTCTAATTGAGTAACATTAACTTTTAATCATTCTCTGCCGTAAGCGCAGCTTAGAAAGTCCGAAAAGGAGACGGCCTCGCCTTCTTCACATTCTCTGCCGTAAGCGCAGCTTAGAAAGTTTAATGTTTTTTCCATTGACTGTATTTCATATTCTCTGCCGTAAGCGCAGCTTAGAAATTCAAGAAATTGCGATTAACGACGTCCAAGAAATTCTCTGCCGTAAGCGCAGCTTAGAAACCTATGGTCTTGGACTCGGTTACTACGTTTATATTCTCTGCCGTAAGCGCAGCTTAGAAAACACTAAAAAGCTATGATTAATCATAGCTTTTATTCTCTGCCGTAAGCGCAGCTTAGAAAGTTTAAAGTTTTAGTCATTGAATTAATTTCATATTCTCTGCCGTAAGCGCAGCTTAGAAAGGCCCCCAGATTGGTCGTTGGGTTATTTTGTCATTCTCTGCCGTAAGCGCAGCTTAGAAATTCAACAATAGCGGCCCCAGATAAAACAGGGAATTCTCTGCCGTAAGCGCAGCTTAGAAAGCTTCGAGTTTTTTCTTGCGAATCCAGAGGTAATTCTCTGCCGTAAGCGCAGCTTAGAAAGAAAACCATTTGATAACACATTGGGCTGACTTATTCTCTGCCGTAAGCGCAGCTTAGAAAATTAAATTGAGCCATGTCTCAAAAGAGTCGTTATTCTCTGCCGTAAGCGCAGCTTAGAAACACAAGGTTTTTGGATCCAGAAGAGTTTGCCAGATTCTCTGCCGTAAGCGCAGCTTAGAAATGCCACGTTCAAATCGACAAACCTTTTCTGGAATTCTCTGCCGTAAGCGCAGCTTAGAAAATGACTTTGAACTTGGTGTATAATCATTAATTATTCTCTGCCGTAAGCGCAGCTTAGAAAATCCAAAGTTTTTTGCTTACTTGCAACTTCTTATTCTCTGCCGTAAGCGCAGCTTAGAAATTCAGTAGTTAATATTTCAGATGTCAGTTCGAATTCTCTGCCGTAAGCGCAGCTTAGAAATGCGACGATCTTCAACCTCTCGGGTGCTTGCTATTCTCTGCCGTAAGCGCAGCTTAGAAATGCAGACAGAGGCAGCGATCGCACAACTAAGGATTCTCTGCCGTAAGCGCAGCTTAGAAATGGAGGATTACACCGAGGCCGTGGATCCTGTAATTCTCTGCCGTAAGCGCAGCTTAGAAAAGGCGTTTGACATTAACTGGATTGATCTCGAGATTCTCTGCCGTAAGCGCAGCTTAGAAATAGTCTCTGCAGCTCGGCGATCAACTCCATTCATTCTCTGCCGTAAGCGCAGCTTAGAAATAAACAATGAATTTTCAAACATTAACATAGGTATTCTCTGCCGTAAGCGCAGCTTAGAAAATTATCTAATTGACTAACATTCGCTTTTAAACATTCTCTGCCGTAAGCGCAGCTTAGAAAAATGGTGTTAAAGTTAATTTAAAAACTGAATAGTAATATATTAGACATGCATTTAGCAATATATCAATATATTAGACATGCATTTAGCAAAACATTTAAATTGTCAAAATCACCTTCCTTAAAGCCTGATTGAGCGAACATTTGAAGGTTCTGAAGGCAAAAAATCAAGAATTTGAATAGATTTTGTGGAAAAGCCAAAAGTTGACTTATTTGAAATAAAGGTGTAGGTCTCACACGCGCTGTGAAGAAATTAAACTTTAAAAATTTTGAGCTATTCCAAGGCTGGAACAAAGCCAATATCAAGCTTGATTTTGGCTTTAATGTTATTGAAATATAGCTTAAGCTTTTCAAAAGTTCCGATGGCTAATTTACCCTTTGATTTGAACTGATTTAACTCATCAATCCATGTAATTCCTTCAACACCTAAGCGCTCAAGAATAGGTGGCAAATTTTCATCTATAAACCCCTTTTTGCCAGCGACAATCAAACGTCCTGTAGAATCCACAAGGTCAATATAATCCGCCAAAGTAAAATCTATGTCATTATCGCCAAAGCCTAAATTCAACAAGTCAGATGATTTTTTACTCAAGCGTTCTTGAATCGAAGTGTAGTCAGACTCCTCTGGAGTCTTAGCCATAGCAGCTCTTATTGGGTTTAAATCCACATAAGCCATGCAAGTCAATAATGCCCGTTCATCAAGCAATGCTTGACTTTTGAAGCGTGATTCCCAGAAGTGACCTGTTACCTCATCTTCGATGTTTGATGATCTGGCTATGAATTCGTTCAGTAACTTCATGAACCAACTTATGCTCATAAGCCTTTTTCTATACTCATCCGTTTTTATAAAAACCATATCCAGTTCAGCCTTTGACAGTTCAGCACCAGCTAAATATTTTTGACAAAGTAATATCGGTTTGCATAAGCTAGACCAATAAGTTAAGACTTGTTTCTCGCTCCAGTTTTCTGTTGAATTGACCTTCAAAACAATGTGATAATGATTGCTCATAATAGCGTAAGAACAAATGTCGATATTAAATACTTCAGCAAGTTCTTTTATCCTATTTGAGATCAGCTCTCTTCGATGGTCATAACACTTTCCTGTGTACTGGTCTTTTCCGCATAAAAAGGCTCTTCGAACACATCTTGTCATCACATGATAAAAAGGTGTATCTTCCAAAGATATTTGGTATTTCCGTGCATATGTCATGATTTTCTCCATTAAAAGGACTATTTTACTAAATTAGAATTGTAAAATATGTAGGTAAAATTCTTTTTTCTTGTAGGTAATTGACTTTGTTGGTGTGTGTCCTATATATTCGTGATAAAAATATCAATCATCAACCACCATTCATTTTTAGCTTTTCCGTAATCATTAAACCACAAGCTATGCGTGTAGTAATACGACCAAAAGAATGAGATAAAAATAAGATATAATAATGGGATATTTCGTTTAGAAAGTAGTGATTGCATTGGAGACCTCTGATATTTGATATTTTAACACAACCGAATGAAATACAAAACTCGTTTTGTAAGCCACTACAAATTATTGGTTTTATG
>Ga0316206_1002185_pt1 | contig 13951 bp, 12 predicted proteins | sample 6monthpyrite_MG_FD_204942 | JGI IMG/M metagenome (GOLD analysis project Ga0316206, IMG submission 204942) | Microbial mat bacterial communities from mineral coupon in-situ incubated in ocean water Damariscotta River, Maine, United States -... | ecosystem: Environmental > Aquatic > Marine >...
TTCTATGGATCATCTTTCCCGTGAGTATATGAAAACAGCGCGTATCTCTATCGTGGGACTTCGTTATTTTAATGTATATGGACCGCGAGAATATTATAAAAACTCTACTGCGTCTATGGTGATCCAGTTCGGTCATCAGATACTTGCAGGAAAAAACCCTAAACTGTTTGAAGACTCTGATAAGATCTTAAGAGATTTTATTTATATAGAAGATATCATCCAAGCCAATGTCAAAGCCATGCACCCCAATGAGAGCGGTATTTATAATGTCGGTACAGGCAAGGCCCGATCATTTCAAGATATCGTTGATATCTTACAAAAAGAGATAGGTACAAGTTACTCATGTGAGTACATCCCTAACCCTTTCATCGGTTCCTATCAGTTTCATACGGAAGCAGATATCGAATCAAGCAAGACAGGTTTGGGGTATATGCCGGCGTATGAGATGGAAGATGCGATAAAAGCGTATGTTCCCGAAATCAGACGTATTTATGAGATGGAAGTAAATAAATAATGCAGACACCGGGTAAGCGTAAACCTAATATCTTAGTGATTGGTGATCTGATGATAGATCATTACCTTTGGGGAGACTGTGAGCGAATCTCACCTGAAGCACCTGTACAAGTTGTTAATGTTTCCAAAGAGACATCTGTCCTTGGTGGAGCGGGTAATGTTATCAATAACCTTCATGCTTTGGGTGCTTCGGTCAGTGTCGCTTCTGTTATTGGACAAGATGAGATTGGAAGAGAACTGTCACTTATGCTCAAAAGCCTTGGTGTCAAGACAGAGGGACTTATCTCTCAAGAAGGCAGAAAGACATCCAAAAAATCTCGTGTAATCGCTTCACATCAGCAAATCTTGCGATATGACAAAGAGAGTAAAGATGAGATTGAGAGCAGTTCTGTAGATAAGATCCTTATTGCCATCAAAAAAGATCTTTTTTTATACGATATGATCATCTTGTCTGATTACGGCAAAGGTGTTCTGACGCATAGACTGTGTCAGGAAGTGATCACACTCGCTGCAACTCAAAACAAAAAAGTACTGGTCGATCCAAAAGGCAGAGATTATAGCAAGTATAAGGGTGCGCATTTCTTAACGCCCAATAAAAAAGAGGCTTGCGAAGCGACAGGGATTGATATCAAAGATGACGAGAGTCTTCTTCGTGCAGGTGAATGGTTACGTAAAGAGTGTGAACTTGAACTCTCTATGATCACACTCTCTGAAGATGGTATCGCCATATTTAAAGAAACATCTGCTTCGCAGACCGCCACAGCTTGTTTTGGGGAAACATCTGCTTCGCAGACCGCCACGGCTTGTTTTGGTGAAACATCTGCTTCGCAGACCGCCACGGCTTGTTTTGGTGAAACATCTGCTTCGCAGACCGCCACAGCTTGTTTTGGTGAAACATCTGCTTCGCAGACCGCCACAGCTTGTTTTGATGATACAATGATTAAGGTGCCTACGGTTGCTAAAGAAGTCTTTGATGTAACGGGAGCAGGGGATACAGTGATCGCTTCTTTGGCCTTTGCCATCTCAAGCGGAAAAGATATTATTGCAGCTGCGCAATTTGCAAATGCCGCGGCAGCTGTTGTTGTCGGCAAGATCGGTTCGGCAACAGCGACGATGGATGAGATTGAAGAGTATGAGTCGACTTTGCATAAAAGCAGTTCGGACATGCATATTAAAACACGCAGTGAGATCGAGAAATGTGTTCAATCGGCACGGAGTAAAAAACAGAGGATTGTTTTTACAAATGGCTGTTTTGATATTTTGCATCTTGGACATGTCAAGTACCTTGAAGTCGCCAAAAGTTTCGGTGACATCTTGATCGTCGGTCTTAATGCTGACAGCTCAGTGCGTAAACTTAAAGGACCCCAGCGTCCTATTAATCCCGAATATGACAGAGCCTATCTTCTAGCGGCCTTAGAAGTGGTTGATTATGTGGTTATCTTTGATGAAGAAACACCCTATGATCTTATCAAGATGATAGAACCCGATGTCCTTGTAAAGGGCGGTGATTACGAAGGTAAGAGTGTTGTCGGAACAGAATTTGCTGGGGAATTAAAACTCGTAGACTTTGTTGACGGTAAAAGTACAACAAGGACTATAGAACGTATTAAGGATAGCAATCAATGCTAAAAAAATTATTATTAAGTCTTGCACTCAGTGTAAGCCTCTTCGCACAGCACGACGCTTCTTTGAACCTCAGTAATGATGAGATCGAATTAAAAGGAAATATTGATATTGGTGAACTTAACCAGTCTGATTATCCGGATACATATTTTATTACCTTGGGTTTTTTGGATGTCGATAATGCACAAAGTACGGATCCTCTTCTTGAAGCAGGGTTTATGTTACGTCAAGAAATACAGGCTATCCAAGGTTTAAAGTTTGGGCTTGGGGTTAAAGGAACGTATACAGAAGTATCAAGTAAAAAACATACGGCTATTCCTATAGGTGTTGAATTGGCATACACGCTGCCAATTGACTTTCCTATGCCGATCATCGTCTCAGGCAGTCTTTTTTATGCGCCATCAATGCTGAGTTTTCAAGATGCTGAGCGATATTTTGAAGGACGCGCTGAGGTCTCTCTTCAGATTGTTGAACAAGCTTCTATTTTTCTTGGATACCGTCAAATAAATACGGATTTTGATGGATATCTAGGAAACTATGCGTATTCAGATCAGGGTTACGTAGGTTTCAAAATAAGATTTTAAAAAAAGGAGTATTTCTCCTTTTTAAAGTATCTCTCTCACTGCTTCAATCACATCATTTGCTTCAATCTTTGTCATACATTCATGATGCTTTAATGGGCAGGTCCTTTTCATACACGGGGCGCAGGGAACATCGTCTCGTCTAACGATACGGCTACGCTCATTTTTCCATTGACAGGTCTCAAAATGGCGTGTTGGTCCGAAAATCGCGACGGTAGGGACTTCATAAGCTGCCGCTACATGCATGGGTCCACTGTCGTTCGTGACAAAGACATCAAGCCCACCAATATGAGAACAGAGTTCATAGATATTAGTTTTGCCTGCCAGGTTTGTATAGTTACTTATGCCCATGTCTTGCAGACGTTGCTCTATATCCGCTCCCATATCAACCTCAGAAGGCCCTCCAAAGATAATGATCCGATACTCTGAGGAAAATGCTTTGGCAACGTCTGCAAACTTCTCAGGATACCATCGTTTTGCAGAGCCGTACGTCGCACCGGGGTTTATTCCTAATGTAGGGTATCCATAGACTTTTTTAGGTATATAGAGCTTAGACTTTGGTGCTGAGGAAGTCTGCGTCTCTAAGAGATTGACCAGGTCATTGTACTGCTCACTGAGATGTATTTGTCTTGAAAGTTTTTTAGTCTTATCAAGAAGAAGCGAAGCATGCCATGATTTACGTGCTATTTTTTGATGAGCAGGGGTGAAAAATAGAAGTAGAGTGGAATAGATATTAGATCTAAAGGTGATAGCGATATCAAATTGACCCAGACTTTGAGCGAATGCCTGTGTAGCCTTTAATCGATTTCCCTGCTTCTTTGTCTCATCTACAAAAGAAGCCTCTGCCTTGGGATGATACTTAATGGCTTCTATAGCAACGTAAGAGCCGACAAAGGTGAACCTTGCATCAGGAAAGAGAGTGCAAAGATGCTCAATCGCCGGCGTTGCCATCAAGGCATCGCCTAACCAATTGGGAAGGATAATCAGAATCTTCATGGTTTAAACCACCGATTTGTTTGAATTAAATGTGCTTGTGCTGTATTAACCGCCTTGAGCTCATGCAAAAGTTTTTGCGGCTTACTGGCATTAGTCTCGACAATATCTTTAAAGTTGTACATCAGATAACCCTCAGGTCGAATGAAACCGATGATTTGGCCTCCGTTAAAAAGTACAGAACGATTTTCAACGCTATCATCAAACAGGGAGTTGCCCAAAACAGTAAACTCACCCTTCCATCCGAGATAATCGATAATACTTGGAAAAATATCTACATGAGAGCCCAATGTATTAATCTCTTTGGCCTTAAAGATACCCGGTGCATAGATAAGGAGAGGGATTCTGAAATGCTCAACGGAACTTAATGAGGTAAACTCTCCACGTAGTTTTTTGCTGATCGGGTTTGCAGCGTCTCCTGAACCATGATCAGAAGTAAAGATAAAGATGGTGTTGTCAAACCACGTCTCTTTCTCACACTGTTTCATAAAACGCTTGATGGCTGAATCGGTATAGGTAAGCGCATTAAGGTATCCATTATAGTCTCTTAAATCATGGGGGTAGGGCTCATATTTGGAAGCAGGAAGGTGAAAGTCGCTATGCGTTGTCGAAGTAAAGGCAAAACCTAAAAAAGGCTCTTTTAGCGTGGAGAGCTTCTTGTGATAAAACTGTAAGAGGTTATGATCATATGTCCCTGTACTGATACTGCGTCCTTCTTCAACTGCTTCGACATCAGGAATATCTTCTGCTCCGTAAAATTCTTCAAATCCGGCAAGATGACTAACCGCGTCTACCCTGTATGAACGGCGATTTGCTCCTTGCATAGCCAGGGTAGAATAGCCGTTTTTTTTGGCAATATTGCCCAAGTATGAAAGATTTGAAAGCTCTAAACCCTTCCCCAGGTAATCAAAGCCTGATGGCAGAGAAATACCGGTGTAGATTGAAGTAATACCAAAGATACTGCGGTATCCATTAGAATAAAAATTATTAAACTTCAAACCCTTTTCTGAGAGTTCTTTGAAGTAGGGTGTCACACCCAGCTCAGGGTAATGGGTGAATCCGTCAATATGTTCAGCTCCCATACTCTCTAAAAGGACAATAACAACATTATAATCTTTCTTTGTCGGGTCTTTATACTCTCTCATAAGAGGGAACTCTTTATTAATAAAGGGTGCATTTGCAGTGGAGAGGAACTTCTTTGTAAGTGTAATTGCTTTCGGAGTGTCCATAAGAATTTGACTCTTGTTGTCCTTGGATGAGCGATAGATACAGAAGAACCCGTTGAGTGCAAGGTTCCCGGAACAGACTTTGTTGACAGTAAAGGCATCTGCAACGCCGATAGACTTAGAACCGCTGATACTGCCTCGTATACCTATAATGATAAGCACAAGTGCTACAAAAGATATTAGCCAGGCCTTTTTGGGTGATTGAACAGGGTGAACTTCATGTTTGAATAAGTGCGTAAAAAGATAAAAGACGAGGAATGAGACAAGGAGGGCCCCAATGGTGTAAAAAATAAAAGAACCAAAGGCCATACTGATGATAAGATCTGTGTCGTTTCCTAAATTAAACACCTCGCTTGAAAGGTGGCGGCGGGAAAACTCAAAATAAAGAATATCTCCCATGGAGATTGCAGCAATAGAAACTAAAATTGCGGCCCATAAGAGGGCTATGGCTTGTCTTGTTTTTGTCTTTGAAAGGATCTTAAGCGGAAGGGTCAGTAAGAGGATAAAGATACCCGAAAAGCTTAATAACGATATAAGATCAATACGTCCTCCCATAAGCAGTGTTTCCAAGAGCTCTAAGGTGTCTAAGGGAGCAAAATCTTCCGGATAGCGTAAGAGAAAGAAGATACGAATGCCCATCATCAAGACCATAGAGAGTGTAAGTGCTGAAAGGATTTGTATGTATCGGTTACGCATTTATACCCCTAATGTAAACAGGTGATCCACTTAATAAGACACAATTATTGTGAGTCATCTCTCCGTCTCGCGAAAGAATAGAGACCTCATTATTAAAAGTAAGCTCAAAGGTCTTATCATTACACCACAGTACATTGATAGTCTCATCGTTTTGTTGCGCAATTATCTCATAAAACTCTTTATGTTGTACAAAAGAGAGAATTTTTGCCCCTTGGAGTTCCTTCAGCATTGTTGCAAAAGCTCTGTACGCCGGCCTTTTGATGATCTTGCCGTCTCGGTTATCGATAAGGCCGTATCCAGGGGCAATAAGCTGGTGCCAATAGACTGACTTGACCATAGTAGAGCACAAAGCTAAAAGGTAATAACGCACCATATACGAAGCATAAAGCTCTTCATCTATACATTCATGTTCACTTGTAGGGGCATAAGGCGCTGTTGCGGAGAGAGGCCAGTTTGTCTCCGTGATGATGATATCATTTGAACTTTTTGGAGATATGGTGGCCAGACCGTAAAGAAGATGAATCTTTGAGATAAGATCCATCCCCATCTGCGTGTTCTCAGGCGCTCCGCGTCTATCAACATAAAGTAGAGCAGATACACCATCATAACGCAGACTGAAAGTGTTAAAAAGGGCATGGATCAGGTAATGGTACTCGAAGTCTATAACAGAAGGCCCGAGAAGCTTTAATTCGGGATAAGAAGCCATTTTAACTTTGTAAGCACTCTGATAGAACTTGAGGTATTGATGGACAGAAAAAAATCCCCATTTACTTCGGTTAATTGTCGTACCGATCTGAAAAAGGCTGACATAAGGTGAGAAATTCTTAAAGACAAGGTCAAACTGTTCTTTTAATAGAGTCTGGTCTGAAATATGATGGGGGTCTTGCATGACATTTAGTAAAACTGATGTGCAGTCTAAACGCTTAATAAAATCAAGATACATCTGAATATTTGCAATATCGTTTAAAGGAAAGCGTACCAATAAGTGATTGAGCCCCAGCTCTTTAACAAGCTCCGGCGTAAGTTCAGGTTCCTTATCAAGATTGACGCTCATACCAAAGAACTGCTCAGTATCTATCTCTTTCTTTTTAAAAAGAGGTAAAAAGATAAGGGCAAGAGGAAAAATAAAAAGTGAAGATAAAAAGGTAAAGAGTAAACTTTTGGCCTCTTTTTTACGAGCAGCTTTTTTAAAGTCTCTGTCTTTGATCTGATAAGGCTGGTCTGAATATGAGTCCCAAAGAAAAGGCTTGTCTATTTTATTAGGCATCTATTTTTTCTTTTTCAGTCTTTTCTAATTGTTCATATACAAGTAAAAAAGAGATGAAAAATATAAGAAAAGTCATTGTTGTAAAAACTGTGAGATAGTGTTCGCCTAACATCATGAATAAAAAGGCAATGGTATAGGTGTACTTGACCTTATTCATAAGCGGATCATTCAGAGGAGTTTTCAGCAATAAAAATATAAAAATAGCAAAAAGGAGGTACCCGACAATGCCGACTTGAACAAGCATATTAATATGCTCATTATGAAAATGACGTGCCGCATCACCTATGAAGTATTCTGGATTTTCATTGGCAAATAAGATAGTACGCTGGCGCACATCGCTAATACCCCTGCCGATAATAGGATGCTCTTTATAAATACTCAGCCCTACAATAGCAAAACCTAGGCGATGTCCCCAAGAACCTTCATACTTATTCTCCTGCATAGCCTTATTCATAGTGGATAGACCTCTTTGCATATTTTCATTCTTATTGATAAAAATAGTAATAAATACAACAGAAGCTAGGAATATCAATAAAGCTGTTCTTTTTTCGATATAAAATAGAGGCGTGATAATTGCGATGAGAAAGAATGCAAGTACAGTGAGTCTTGATGTGGTAATTGGGTCAACTAGCATCGAAAAAAAGAATATGAGGGTCAACAAGAGATATAGACTTAGCTTTTTATATTCTTTTTTAGCCATACTCTCAAAACTTAAAAGATAAAAATAGATGCTTGAGTACAGAAGGAAAAAGTTATTAACTAAGTAATGCACAAAAATATGGGACTCTCCTCCGGGAACAAACAGATGCGAATATATATGGGTTATACCTAAAGCATTAAGATAATAAACAGCGGCAGTACCTAGGGGGGCCAGGGCCATGATTAAAAAAAGATTTTTTATTTTTTTTTGTGTGAGTGTTGATAAATATATGCCGGGTATAAGTAAAAACGACCATTTGAATCGGTCTATGCCCCATTGTGTTTCTTGCGTGAAGAGAATATCTGAAGGCGACCAGAAAACACTTAAGTAGGTAAAGAAGATAAAAACAAAGAGCGACAAGATTACCCTGTTTTTTAAAAGGTCTTTTATCTTGAATCTACCTAAAAATAAGGCTAAGATGAAGATTGCAAAGGGAAGAATCCTCATTAGCTTCCATGCACCCCAATAGGGTAAAATGAGTACAAGTACAATAAGACACAAATAATGCAGTTGTGTAATATAATATGTGACTGTATTGGAAAGAGTAAATCGAGGAGCTCTAGAAACCATATTTCTCCAAATACCAATTGATAGTTTTAACAATACCGGTATCAAAATTTTCATCAGCTTTCCAACCAAGTTCAGTTTCAAGCTTGGTCGCATCAATCGCATAACGTCTGTCATGCCCAGCTCTGTCTTCTACAAAGGTGATAAGTTCTTTGTAAGAGCTTTCTTTGGGAACCTTTTCATCTAAGATAGAACAAATACTATCAACGATCTGCAAGTTCGTGCGCTCATTACGCCCACCAATATTATACACATTCGCTTCTTTACCCGTGTGATAGACAAGATCGATTCCCTTACAGTGATCAAGTACATAAAGCCAGTCACGGATGTTCTTTCCATCCCCATAGATAGGAATTGATTCACCGGCTAAGGCTTTACGGATAATAGTAGGGATTAGCTTCTCATCATGCTGTTTAGGACCATAGTTATTAGAACAGTTGGTGATAACAGTATTCATACCATAGGTCTCTTGATAAGAACGTACGATCATATCACTGGATGCCTTTGAAGCTGAATACGGAGAATTAGGTGCATACGGTGTCTCTTCGGTAAAAAGATCCGTTTCATTAAGTGTTCCGTAGACTTCATCTGTTGAGATATGATGAAAACGGCATCCTTCATAGCCTGTTTTAAAATGAAAAGGTTTATCCATCCATTTTTTGTAAGCAACGTCCAAAAGGGTAAAGGTGCCATTAACATTTGTTTCAATAAAGACACCCGGGTTTTTAATGGAGTTGTCAACATGCGACTCTGCTGCAAAATGAATGACACCGCGTATGTCATAGGTCTCAAAAATAAATTCTACTAATTCACGATTACAGATGTCACCTTTGATGAAGGTGTACTTGGCATCTTCTTTTACATCACTTAGATTGGCTAAGTCACCGGCATAGGTCAAAAGATCTAAATTGATAATATTATAATTCGGGTACTTTTCTAAAAAATAGGGAACAAAGTTTGACCCGATGAAGCCGGCACAGCCGGTTACTAGGATTGATTGACTCATATATCTTCCTTTAATACGTTTAAACATACTTGCAATGAGTTTTTCCAATAAGGAACCTCAAGATTAAAACTGTTTTTGATCTTTGCCTTGTTCAATAATGAATAGTGCGGTCTTGTAGCTGGAGTAGGGTACTCTTTTGTCTCTATCGGGTTGACCTTGCAGGTAGTATTTGAAAGTTCAAAGATTGTTTTGGCAAAATCATACCAAGAACAGACCCCCTCATTGGAATAATGAAAGATCTCGACATTTTCATTATTGATTTTGGGTAGGAGCTCTAAGATGGCCTCTGCTAAATCTCCGGCGTAAGTTGGTGTACCGACTTGATCAAAGATGACACCGAGTTCGTCTCTCTCTTCACCCAGGCGAAGCATTGTCTTGACAAAGTTATTGCCAAAAGAGGAGTAGACCCATGATGTACGGATGATGATACTGTTTTTTGGATTAATTCTTAAAAGAGCTTGCTCACCTAGGAGTTTGGTCTTTCCATAAACACCCTGCGGTGCAACAGGGTCCTCTTCGACATATGGCTTATGACTTTCCCCGTCAAAGACATAATCAGTTGAGATATGAATGAGAGAGATATTGTGGGCGTTTGATATTTCGCCTAGATATTGCACAGCAAGATGATTGATCTTATCAGCATTATCGAAGTCCTCTTCAGCCTTGTCTACAGCAGTATAGGCAGCACAATTAATGATTATCTCTATTTTATTTTTTGTACAAAAGGCTTCAAGTCTTGATCTATCGCTGATGTCCAGCTCTTCTCTGTCTGTAAAAAATAAGTTAAGCTCTGAATATCTAGATGAGAGTTTTTGTAGCTCTGATCCAAGCTGGCCTTTGGCTCCTGTAACGAGGACAGTTCTATTCATACAGATTGACCTTATAATCAAAGAGTTCAGCGTCTTTCATAAGGGGCTGTTTCGTGTCTTTTTCTGACAGATTAAGTTCAGCTCGTGAAAATCGCCAGTCTATATTCAAGGCGGGATCGTCAAATGCCATCCCTCTGTCATTTTCAGGGGAATAATAGTTGTCGACCTTGTAGGCAAAGATCGTATCATCTTCCAAGACAAGAAAACCGTGGGCAAAACCGCGTGGAACAAAGAGTTGGCGTTTGTTCTCGGCGCTGAGTTCAAGAGCTACACTTTGACCAAAAGTCGGTGAGCCTTTACGTATATCCACAGCAATATCAAGGACGGAACCTTGAATAACCCGAACAAGTTTTGTTTGTGAAGCGGGATGAAGCTGATAATGTAGACCGCGTAAGACACCTTTACCGGACTTAGATTCATTGTCTTGGATGAAGTTTACACGATATCCTAAGAATTCTTCCAGCTTATCTTGTCGGAAGGTCTCAATAAAATAACCTCTACTGTCTCCATGGACCTGTGGTTCTATGATAATAACATCAGGGACTTCTGTTCTTATAAACTTCATCTAATAAAACTTCCTTCTGCTGCGCGCTTAAGCAGGTACTGCCCATATTGATTCTTCTTAAGCGGTTGGGCTAAAGTGATGAGCTGTTCTTTAGTGATATATCCCATCTCAAAAGCGATCTCTTCGATACAGGCAACTTTAAGGCCTTGACGGTTCTCAATGGTCTGAATAAAGTTGGATGCTTCTAAAAGGCTCTCATGTGTTCCTGTGTCCAACCAGGCATACCCGCGTCCCATCAGTTCTACTTTAAGGTCACCCTTGTCTAAGTAGGCCTGGTTGACGGTAGTGATCTCGAGTTCACCTCTGTGACTAGGTTTGACATTTTTCGCGATATTAACCACTGAATTAGGATAAAAGTAGAGGCCAACGACGGCATAGTTGGATTCAGGGAATTCTGGTTTTTCCTCAATACTTGTTACATTGCCATCTTGGTCAAAGGCAGCCACACCGTAGCGTTCAGGGTCTTTGACGTAATATCCAAAGACAGTTGCCTTGTTCTCGTCTTGCGCTTGTTTGACAGACTTAGCCAGCATGCCACTGAGCCCTTGGCCATAAAAGATATTATCCCCCAAGACCAGACAGACATCATCATCATTTCCGATAAAATCTGCACCAAGAATAAAGGCTTGGGCAAGACCATCAGGTGAAGGCTGGACAATATATTCAAAACGCATGCCCAAATCACTTCCGTCACCAAGGAGTTCTTCAAAACGTGGAAGGTCATGGGGCGTTGAAATGATCAAAATTTCCTTGATACCTGCAAGCATCAGGACAGACAAGGGATAATAGATCATTGGTTTATCATAAATAGGCGCTAGTTGCTTACTTATTCCTTTGGTAATAGGATATAAACGTGTACCGCTGCCGCCAGCTAAAATGATGCCTTTCATGCATGAGATCCTTGTGTAATAAATTAGATATAATTTTAGCAAAATAAGCTAATACCGAGGTAAAGTGATGAATATTCTTGTGGTTCGTAATGATAAACTTGGTGATTTTATTACGGCTCTACCGACGATGTATGTCTTAAAGCATTATAATCCGGAAAACAAGATTATTGTCTGCGTGGCACCTCTGAATAAAAGTCTGGCAGAAGCGACGCCATTTATTGATCAGGTGATCGTAGACGAAGATGACTCCAGCCTAAGTCTTTCTCGAAAACTAAAAGATGCAAAGATAGATGCTTCTATCACACTTTTCTCCAATACCAAGGTGGCGATAGCACAGTTTTTGGCAGGAATAAAACTGCGTATCGCGCCTGCAACAAAGATCGCACAGATATTTTATAACAGACGTATCAAACAGAGACGTTCACGCGTGGAAATGGCAGAGTTTGAATATAACCTTCAGCTCTCTAAAGCGCTTTTTCCTGATATTCGCCTTGATTTCCCATCACCATTGGTTGAGATAAAAGATAGTGCAAAATACAATGAATTCCTTACAAGATTTAATATTGACACGTCTAAAAAGATCATCGCATTTCATCCGGGTTTTGGAGGCTCATCTGATGCAAACTGGACAATAGATGAATATATCGACTTGGCAAGCTTGCTTTTGGATCGGCCAGAGTATCAGATAGTCTTTACCTTTGGTCCGGGAGAAGATGCGCTGTATGAAAAAGTAAAGGAAGCTTCTTTGAAGCAGGTTGTGCTTTATAAATCTGAAGGCTCACTTATGGATTTTGCGGCACTTATCAGTAGTTTTAAACTCTTCATCTCAACATCCACAGGTACCTATCATTTGGCCGCCATGGTAGGAACACCCACAATGACATTTTTTGCCGACACGCTTTTTGCATCGAGTAAACGCTGGAAAAGTATCAGTGATGAGCGTATACAGATGAATAGAATGATTCCTTTAGCCCCATGTAAAAGAGCTGAGTTTTTTGAAGAAACAAAACTAGAGATAGCTGCCTTATAAAGGTACTTACTCTTTAACTGATTTGAAAACCGTATTGAGTTCCTGTTGGAGGTTTCCTTCATCAAGTTTGATGCCAAAGTCTTTATAGGTATCATCCGGATAAGAAAAAGTTTTATTCACAATATGTGTACCTATGGACGGATAAAAATGACTGGCCCCGTTAAAGGTATGTGCATAATCCTCAGTGACAGAATTAAGTGTCATAAAATGTTCAATCTCATGAAACACCTCCACATTTTCTTTTAGCCACCTTGTATAATATTGACGATTATGCGGATTGCTCAGCAAATGCCTCAAGTACTTTGAGGGCAGGGGTGTTGTGAAAACATAAAAACGTGTATTGGGATTTTTGTCTTTTAGCTCCTGCAAAGTTTTTTTGTAATTCTCATCATAAGGATATTCATAATCAAATAAGGCCTCGTCAACACTGTTTTTAACAGATTGGGGAGATTGTGGATAAGAGTGGGAGATAAAGTCTCTATCAAAGGTTCGGCTTCGCGTCTTATATTTATCAAAAAGAAAATTGCTTACATTTTTGATACTGTATCGCAGGGTATCAAGACTGAATAATATCTTGTATCTGTAGGCAAACGCGTTGACATTGGAAATGTATTCATTAATCTGCTCTTCTTCAATTCTATGGGTAGCTGAGCTAAAATCAAGTCCTAAAAAAACAATATCAAAATCTTTTTTATTGACCTTTTTAGCATGCTCTAAATAATCAGAAAACTCACTGGGATGCATACGTTCAACGGCCATATTATAAGCATGGTAAGTCTTAATGTCATTGTGATTGATAAAGGCGGTTCGACTGCTGCCAAGCATAATGGCATTATAATCAAAGGCATTAAAGTGCATACGGTTGATCTTTTGCTGGCGCTCATTAAAAGCCATTTGATACTGATTGAATTGATTTTTATGATCAAAGCACCACATCGGGTCTATGTACCAGTTGAATGTTGCAATAGAGATCAATATCACAGCAGACATAAGGATAAAACGTTTAACAAAGTTTTTCATAAGTAGCCTAGAAATTAAAGTATAAAAATTCGCTGACATGGTTCAGTAGTAAGACAGAATAAACAAAGAAAAAGGTGCTCATCAAAAGCATTTTACTGTTTCCATCGAAATTTTCTTTTAAATGCGTGCTGTTTTTCAAAAATAATACGACGATAAATGCTAAGAAGGTATAGATATAGATCGCATTGTCTGCCTTGATATGACTGAGTGTCAGAGCAAAGGTATGTAGACCAAACATAGCGCTAAACATTGAAAATACAGAGTCTAAACTATCCGCACGAAAGATAACAAACGAGAGATTAAGAAAGTTAAAGGTAATAAACCAAGCCAGCCAGACAGGCATGGTAATCTTAGACTTCTTCCAATAATGGTTCACAGCAATCCCCAGACCATGAAGAATACCAA
>Ga0316206_1002186_pt1 | contig 13950 bp, 8 predicted proteins | sample 6monthpyrite_MG_FD_204942 | JGI IMG/M metagenome (GOLD analysis project Ga0316206, IMG submission 204942) | Microbial mat bacterial communities from mineral coupon in-situ incubated in ocean water Damariscotta River, Maine, United States -... | ecosystem: Environmental > Aquatic > Marine >...
CCTTACATTTATCCATAGTTTTTGTTGATGGTAAATCCCACAGGCACAGATCCAATTCTTTGACAATTGACTCTAAAATTTCTTCAGCATCATGATCTTTCAATTTTAAAATTGCATTTTTCAGCTCATCCATATCGATAATTTCAACACCCTCGTCACAAAAGGCAGTAATATTAACCAGCCCATTTAAAAAGCTTACACGCTTTGTTTCGAGGTCTTCTAAATAGTCTCGATAAAAACTTTCTTGAAAATTAACGGTAAAAATATTTACCTTTACGCCAGAGTGATAATTAAAAAAAGTTGTCACCCCAAAAATAGATTTCTGCCTTACTTCACTGACTCCAATCGAAGAAAAAGCAAAACTCTTAACTCCTTTTTTATGGTCTTCCAGATACGAACTTCCCGTTTTATATAAATCAACATGATCTTTTACTTTATAATAACTTTTATTTATCTTTTTCTTTTTACGAGTAAATATTTTTCGATTATATTCAATATTAGTTTCAGCGGCAGGCGCATTATCCGGGGTATAATTGGCACCTTCGATATGAATTAAATTATCTTCCTGCTCATCCGTACCAATATTTTGAACGTCGTTAAAATCAAAATCTTTATTAAACTTAAAGCTCTGTGGCAGATCATTTTCAGAAACTATTTCCTTGTCAAAAACAATTGTTTCGTGTTTTCCGTAAAACTCTAAATTTTTAAGTATTCTTAAATTTATTTTCCTTTCAAGAGACCTAAGGTTTACCTGAACTTTTACAATTTTAAGTTTATTCTTTTTCCTCGCTTGGTGCTCTCTCTGAGTAGTATTATTTGTAATATTATTAACACTCTTCGCGTTTTCCTTTTCTAAATCAAACAAAAGCCTAACTCGAGAGCCCTCTTTGAGCTTCATTTGTTCAATAACGACTTGCTTGATATCTTGTGTCTCTTTTATAATTTTTTTTAAATCATGGGGGTTAATTTCTTCGATGGAATCTTTTTTTAATATTGTAACCTTCGTGGAAGGTTTACCCTTTCCTGAAAACCCAGTCATAGGATTTCTAATATTTGCTATACCACTTTCCCTCTCCTCCACCACGTCAAAACCGGCACTATCCACTAGCTCCTTGTCGCCAAGTAAATCAGTCTTATTATCGGCCTCATTTTCTACATCTATGGCAGACAGCTTAAAACGACTGTCTTCCCCAAATAATTCATGGCCGAAGACCTCGTCTTCAACAGCTTTATTTTTTTTCTTGACGTTATCGCCCATCATTTCCTAATCCTGGCCTTTTGGATTCCCGATCTCTTAACTTATCGGTCACTACTATTAATAGTTTAGCCTATTGCCATGATTTTCTAACTTATTTAATAAGGTTATTCTTTAATTTTAAGACAGCACCTGTAATCGCCTAAAATTAGGCGCTCTTTTAGGAATGTAAACTTATCAACATTTCGCTATCTTTAAACGATTAAAATATCATCTCTATGAAGGCTTTTTATTGACCCTTTAAGGGGTATCCCGATTTTTCGAGTACTTGGATAAGTTTCGTTTGTGCTTGCGTGAGAAATTCTCTATCGAGAGTTTTTTCAGGATGAAAAAATGTCGATTTTAAAGTCACCGCTTTTTGCCTATCACTGATCTTAAAAATATCTAATAATTCACATTTTATAAGTTCATTTAATTTCAATTTTTTAGTACAGGCGATAATGGGTGCCACCTCGACATCGCGATCGACTACCACGGTACAATCAAATGTCGATGAGGGGAATTTTGGTAAAGGGCCATATTTAATGGATTTTTTTAGGGTACGGTTTTCAATAGAAGAGAAATTGATGATCCCGAGGGAGAGGTTGCCTTTAATTTTTAATTTTTTAAGCAGCAAAGGGTGAACGGTAAAAAGTACTCCGGCGATTTTCCCCATAATTTTTATATGGTATTTTTCAAAAGGATGAATACCGCTCCAATTCTCTGGCAATATTGTATCTTTAAATTTTTCATTGGGAGGAACTATCGTTGCAGGAATATTGGCAAAATGAGTAAGCCGTTCCATATGATTCACCAAATCTAAGAAACAATTCTTCTCCTTATTAAACATCGCTATTGCCAGATGAGTTTCATCTTGCGAAAAACTTTTTTCATTTTCAGTATAAACCCGACCCAATTCAAAAAGATTAAATTCTGCATAGTTTTTTTGATTGAGAGCGATAATTTTTAAAAAAGAGGGCACCAGGGAAGTTCTCATTCTGTCTTGATCTTCCGACAGAGAATTCACTAAATGATGGCCGCGCGATCCATTCCATTGGCATTTTTTAAGCAATGACTCTCCTATCATAGGGTTAGTCATAACCTCGAAGGCACGAGTATGGCATACCAAGAAGTCATTAATTTTTCGCTGCAATATTTGTGCGGGAGTTAATCTCACCGGATGCACTGCTTGTAGCGGGGCGCGTGGTAAAATATTGTCGTAGCCCACGATACGGCCAATTTCCTCTATGAGATCCGCCTCATTTTCAATATCTTTAGTGGCCCGGTAACTGGGCACCTTAACCGCCAAAAGCTCACCAGCTTCTTCCACTAAAAAATCTAAATGATTAAAAATGGTGAGTATTTTTTCTTGAGAAACTTCGTGACCTAGGACATGATTTATTTTATCAACGGAGGTCTTTACAATCAAAGGTTCAATCCGCGTGAGATCTTCCCCAGCATACTCAACAGCGCCCACTGCTTTCGCTGTTGGACAAAGTAATAAAACCAATTCTAAAGTTCGCAGCAAAGTCCGCTCTAATAATTGACTATCCAAAGTTTTTTCATAGCGCTGTGATGAATCAGTTCTGAGACCCAATCGTGTAGAAGTTCTGCGCACGGAGGTAGCTTTCCAATTCGCGACTTCGATAAAAATATCTTTTGTTTGTTCGTCCACCCCTGAGTTTAGCCCGCCCATAATTCCCGCCAAGACCAGCGCTCCCCGATCATCGGCGACTATGGTATCGCCAGGAATAAGAGTTCTCTCCATTTCATCTAAAGTGATAAATTTTTCTTCTTTTTCAATTTTTCGCACATTTATATTGCCACTAATCTTTTCTCTCGCAAAAATATGCAACGGTATACCTAATTCCAACATGACATAATTGCTGATATCGACAATATTGTTTATCGGGCGCAACCCGACGGCCAATAATCGCTGCTTTAACCAAGCGGGACTTTCTGAGACGATGATCCCAGTCAAAGAGAGACCATAATACGCGAGGCCGGCACAATCTTTCTGCATGCTCACTTTGATAGGAGAATTTCCTCCTGGAATATTCCCAGAAATTTTCTTATTCCAAGATTGGCCAAAAAGATCTCTTAAGGGTCTTTCAAAGATCGCCGAGAACTCTCTCGCCATGCCGTAATGCCCCCATAAATCCGGTCGATGGGTAAGAGATTTATTATCAATATCTAATAAAATATCTTTGCTTTCAGAAAAATGTTCAAGCAGGTTCATCCCCACCACGGCATTGTCGGCCAACTCCATCAACCCAGAACTCTCCTGAGCATAACCTAGCTCTTCTTCTGAGCAGAGCATTCCTTCAGATAAGATTCCTCTAATTTTTTTTGCCTCTAACTTAATGCCGTTAGGCAAGGTTATGCCCAAAGGTGCATAAGGTACTTTAAGCCCAATTTGTACATTCTCGGCCCCACAGACCACCCGTTTCGTTTCCTTTTCTGAAAGTTTGAAGGTCACCAGGTTTAATTTATTCGCATCGGGATGTCTCTCTATAGACGTAATTTCAGCGACCCTCATTTTTTCAAAATGATCTCCCTGCAGCAACACCTCTTCAACTTCTGCTGTAGCGAGGGTAAACTTACTCGCCATTTCCTGTGCTGAAAGCTCTGGTAAATCAACGAATTCTTTGATCCAATCTATTGAAATTAACATCTCTATCCCCATCTTTAGCAATTTTAATAATTTTAATAATTTTAATAACTTTGAAATTGAGAAATAAAGCGCAAATCGCCGCCGTGAAAATGGCGAATATCATCTATGCCATATCTCATCATCACTAATCGATCTAGGCCTAAACCAAAGGCAAAGCCATTGAATTCATCGGGATCAATATTTCCTGAGCGCAAGACATTAGGGTGCACCATTCCGCAGGGCAAAAGCTCTACCCACCCCACTTTTTTGCAAACGGAACAACCACTGCCACGACAGACTAAACAGCGGATATCGAGTTCAAATCCTGGCTCAACAAAAGGAAAAAAACCTGGTCGCAAGCGAACTTCAACATCTTTTTTAAAAATTTCACCGAGCAAAGTTTTCATAAAATAGATTAAATTGGCGACAGAGATATCTTTACCTACCATCATGCCCTCTAATTGATGAAAGACCATTTCATGGGAAGCATCGGTTCTCTCACAACGAAACACTTTGCCTGGAGCAATAAATTTAAAGGGGGGTTTTCTTTGGGACATTCCCCTCACCTGGATGGTGCTGGTATGCGTCCTCAACAACCTTTTTTTGCCGTCTGCCGGGACCTCGTCTGTATGGGGATGATGAAACCAAAAAGTATCCTGCATATCTCGCGCCGGATGATCCGCTGGGATATTCAAGGCCTCAAAATTGTGAAATTCATCTTCAATATGTGGCCCATCGATAATTTCAAAACCCATGGTCAAAAAAATATCTTCAATCTCTCTCTGAATCAAGGTGATGGGATGGGGCCCCCCGTGCTTGGCCCCTTGGTAAAAAAGACTCTCTCGGAGAGAGATATCAATGCGCTGCTCTTTTAACTTCTTATTGACCTCGCTTAATTCCAACTCGTTGAGTTTGGCCTCAATACTTTCCAAGATACTCGATTTACCTGCATTGGCCTTGGCACCAATGGTTTTTCTCTCCGTCGCATCAGCATTTTTCAGCTGCCCTAAAACCTCTGAAACCAGACCCTTTTTGCCTAAGAATTGCGCTTTGAGGTTAAGCACATCCGCCTGAGTTTTACAGTCTCTTAATTGTTTCTCAAATTCGCCTAAAAGAGTTTCTAATTTGTCTAACATAAGCCGATCCCTACAACGCTGCAATAAATAAGTAGCTAGAATATAATATAAAAAATAGAGATAGTATAGAATGTAAAAACCGGAAGGTCAGGATAACCCTCCGGTGGGTCATGGATTGCCATCTAACAACGTTCTGCGGCCGAACCAAATCCCATACACCATAAAAATATTGATGCTCTAAAGGCCCTCTCTAAAAGAAGGTAGTCTTCTCCCCTAAATCGACGTAGGCATCTGCCTAAATAACTTAACTTTCCCTGCCACCAAAAAATATTGATCGCACAACCTCCTTTTTATCTATCCTTGGGAAGCGTCTTTATCCGTGGAGTGAATAAAAATAAATGTCAAACTCATCAAAGGTATCGTCAATTACCTCCGTTAAGGTCCCATGGCCCTCCTCAAAATCCCCTACTACCCCTTGCAATGCCTCTTTATCATCACATATTGCAAGACCCGTTACTCTTTCGACCGGCGTCGAGAGTAGTCAGATTTTTTTCCTTCGGTTATCTCTGTCGCGGCAGGAAAACTCTAGAGGCGAAACCTTGTTCCCTCTTCCTGGCATGGCAGATAACCTTTTTTAACGGGGTTTAAAATAACCTAAAGAGGCGTTCCTTCCCGATTTCACTGGGCCGTCACTCTAGGCCTTATTAGTTTAACTGGGTTACCTAAATTTCTCAAAATAATGCATAAAAAGCACCATTTGCCTTTTTTTTTTAACGAACTATTGATCACTTGGCGCAGGTTGGCGCAATAAATGGGCGTATTTATAAGCGCTGCAAAACCAGATAATATTGTTATAAAGTTTTAAGAAGTTTTTCATGAAATTCGAGCAGCTCGGCCTTATTCACAGTGGCGGTGCCTTTTTTTCCGACCACCACCCCCGAACCACAATTTGCCAACCAAGCCGCTTCTTCTAAAGTTCCCCCCGCCATTAAACCACTCACCAAGAGGCTGATGGCCGTATCACCAGCACCAGAAACATCGTAGACTCGAGTCGCCACAGTGGGAATAATCATACATTTCCCCGACAGCTCCCGATCGATGAGCGCCATACCATCTGGGCCTAAGGTAATGCATATTTTTTTAAGATTTAATTTATCTAGTAAAATTTCCGCAATTTTTTCCACCTTGGTTTCTCTATGCCCTAAGCTTTGTGCCAAAATCTTAGATTCTAAATAATTTGGTTTAAGCAAATCAACTCCCTTATAATAAGAGGCAGGAGTCAATCGGCTAGGGTCTACAGCGATGATCTTTTGTTCCTCTTTGTTCAGGGCTATGATGTTTTGAATAACTTTTTTAGTGATGCAGCCCTTGCCATAATCCTCTATTATGATGGCCCCGTGGTCCTCTTTAAAATCGATGATACGATCAATTAACTTTTTTTCTGTCTGCGCTGAAATTTCAGACTTTGATTCATAATCAATACGCACAATCTGTTGTGTATTGGTTATAATTCTCTCTTTAAAAACTGTTTGACGACCTGCCTCGCGCAACAGCCCCCAAGTTTTTAAACCTTTATCTTCTAATAAAGATTCAAAAATATTCGCCCTTTCATCCTCACCCAAAATGCCACAAAGTATAGATTCGATCCCAAGCGCCTTAAGATTATAAGAAATATTCGCCGCCAGCCCCAAAGTCTGCCACTCATTCTGCACCTCTAGAATGGGCACCGGCGCTTCGGGGGAAATTCTTAGCACCTCACCCGCGGTATACTTGTCAATACCGATATCTCCCACCACTAACAATGGTTTAAGAGAGGATAAATTGTTGATCAATTGATGAAACCGATCTCGCGAAACGACAGACATAATTTATAATCCTATTTTGAGTAGTTTAAGCGCTTTATCTGCGACTTGATTAACTTCAATTTTTTCCATACATTCATAATAGGGACAAATTTCCCCCGCACATTTAAATTGCTCACCACATATGACGTCGGGGTAAAGAATCTCTTGGCGATGATCCTTTTTCTGTAAAGGTCCCCACCTTAAAGACGATTGAACTTTGATAGGTGAATAAAGCGCCAACAAAGGAATATTCAAAGTATTCGCTAAATGCGTTGTCCCGGTACTAGGGCCGATAAACAAATCCGCGTGAGAAAGAATGGATAAATAATGGGTCAGGCCCATTTTAGCGCCATTAAAATAATAAATATTTTTATGCAGAATTTTATAACTCTCCTGGGATAACTCTTGTTTTAAACCCCGTAAATGCTGCTCATCTGCGGGGGTATGAGAAATAAAAAAGAAAAGTTGATGTTCTGATTTAAGTGACATGCGTAAAATAAGTTTTGCATAATTTTCTGAAGGCCAATTTAAAGTATGCCCAGTCATGCCGGGATGAATAAAAACCCAAGGAAGATGAATCGGGTACCCTGCCAACTCCAGCTCTTGTTTTAAATAACCTAGATCTGTGCTAACGGTGGCCTTATCCAAGGCCATTTTCGGGACATAATTTTCATAATCGGCAAAATCCCATTGCGCTTCAAGAGTCTTCAGCAATTGTAGATTATAATCTCTTTCATGCATTTCAACCATTGATCGGCTTTGCCGCAATCCCTTATTTAAAAAGAGGAAAGACGGCCATCTCGACTTCAGTCCTCCACGAAAGGGAATGCCCCATAAGGCTGCCAAGAAGGTCGCTGTATGATCACCACCAACATAAAAATAATATTGAAACTGATGCTTTTGAAAAAATTTTTTAATTTTTCCAAGTTTTGTCAAAAAAGACTCTTTAGCATCCACAACGAGGTAATCATCAATATAGGGACAATGACCTATGAGGGCAGCATTTCTAGCAGAGACGATAAACGAGACAGTGGCGTTTGGGTAAACCTTTTTTAAAAACTCGGCCATGGGAAGAGTTAATAAAAAATCACCAATGGCGTCCGTCCGGTTGATGACAAAATTCATATTTTAATTCCTAGCGGTTGCCCCTTAGCACGAGCATATGCAGAAATTTCTGCTAAGACAGTGTCAATTGACTTTTCACCAGCATCCAATAAGAGCGCCCCCTCAGCTTGTTTGAGAGGGGCTATTTTCCGCTGCGAATCCCGTTCATCACGTTTTTTTACATCTGCAAGCATTTCGCCAAAGGTATGCCCCGTATGACCTTGTTGAATTAATTGCTCTAACCTTCTTTGCGCACGAATCTCCAACCCAGCAGTCAAATAAATTTTACAAAAGGCATTGGGAAAGACAACAGTACCAATATCCCGCCCCTCCATCACACAAATAATTTTTTGTGCCAATTGCCGCTGAAAATCAACTAAATAATCTCTCACTCGCGGTAATTGTGAAATACTCGAAGCTAATGATGAAACATGATGCTCCCGAATAATGGCGGTTAGATCTTCGCCATTAATTTCTAGCAATTTTTCGGGGGTGCCCATATATTTAAAATCGAGTCCAGCTAAAAACGACCCTAATTCTTCATTATCGACAAAGGGGATATTATACTTTTTACAGATATACCCGAGTGAGCGATACATCGCCCCAGTATCGACGTAAAGCACACCAAGGTGTTGGGACAGCTTGCGGGCAATTGTCGACTTACCGCTACCACTGGGCCCATCAATAGCGATGACTTTTGAGAGAGTCATAAAAATCCCGTTATAATCCATTGATAAAATGGGAAAATATCATGAATGAGATAAGGGAACAAGTTGCAGGCCATGGGGTCTCCAAGCAAACTCTACCTAAAGAATTTTAACCAATTCGGTCCCCTCAAAGGTGGACCATTTTTTGAAATCCCAAGATGCGATATCTTTAGACAGACCAAAGGGAAAGAGTGCATAGATTTTTTCTAAATGGGTGTCGACGGTTCTATTTTTGATAGCATAAGTTTGCGCAAATGGGTGTTGCAAATTGGGCGCTAAAGAAATGAAGGTTTTAGTCAATGCATGGTAAGCGAGCCTGACCTTGTCTAAATAGACATTTTTCTTGCCCACTGGCAAACCCTTTCTAAGCCTTCTTTTTACCATCGCTGGTCCCATATTATAGGCACAAGTGGAGAGGATGGTATTTCCCTTAAATTTTTTTAACAGGTATTTCAAGTAATACATTCCCAACTGAACATTTTTCCGGGGATTTAAAATTGCCTTTTTAGCGTTTTCATAACTTATCGGGGCCTCTAATTTACCAATTAAATATTGCCCTGTAGCAGGCATAATTTGCATCAATCCAGATGCTTGTAAATGGCTCATCGCCTGCGGATTAAAAGCACTCTCCACCCAGACGATTGCCAAGGCCCAAAAGGGGTCAACCTGATATTTTTGCGCCTCATTAATTATCATTGACAGGTATTTTTTCGATCTTTTTTTAATAATATACGGCATCCCTTGGACGAGGGCATCGTGAAATTCATTTTGTGAGAGCAACGCCACTTTTGTTAAATCAATTTGCCTAAAAGAATCTTGGACGGCGTAAAATTTGTAGTTGGTTATTTTTTCCACTATTGGTAGGGTGGGACTATTGCTCGTTAGGGAATTAAATAAAGTGGTGGTCTTGTCGAGAAATGTAGAACTTTGCAACCCTAAAATCATAATGGCACTAAAGAAGGAAACTTTCCCCACCCATTCCCAGCGCTTAAGGCAAAATGCCACTGTGCGAAGCAAACGGTCGAAGAGATCGATTCTAAATAGGGTTATTGCAGTTTTCATCTTGCAACTTTTTAACGTGGAATTGAATTTGTGTAAACCTGAAAGCGACTAACGCGGTGCGCGTATGTAAATTATAACCCTATTGAAAAAATTATAAATCCCCTCAATAAAGTAATCGTCTTTTCATTTTCGCCAATCTCGGGAATACTTAAGAAAATTCATAGAAGTTTCAGCTTAAGGGGCAGCATATGACCATACAAATCGACAGAAACCGCTTGCATGAAGAGAAATCACTTTATTTACAGCAACATAAGGATAACCCTGTGCATTGGTGGCCCTATGGCCCAGAGGCCATTTTAAAGGCCAAGGAGGAAAATAAACCCATCTTTCTCTCCATTGGATACTCCTCATGTCATTGGTGCCACGTCATGGCACACGAATCTTTTGAAAATCAAAGCACAGCCGATCTGCTAAACGACCATTATATTGCGATAAAAGTTGACCGAGAAGAATATCCAGACTTGGATCAATATTACCAATCCGCATGCCAGCTCTTTAATAAAAATGGAGGTTGGCCACTATCCGCCTTTTTACTGCCGGATACGAAACCCTATTTTATCGGCACCTATTTCCCGGTCAACCCCAGAGAGGGCATGACAACTTTTAATGAGGTGCTGACAGAGTTGCATCGTGCCTACCACGAAGATCGCGAAACAGTGCTAGAAAATGCCAATAAGGCCTATCTGGCACTGACCGACGGCCCTATCAATAGAGAAAAAGTTCAATTTGAAGGACATTTTCCCCACCCTATGTCGATTATAGATGCCTTAGAGCAATACCAAGATAATGAAAATGGCGGGTATGGGGTTCCTCCTAAATTTCCAACTTTTGCCTTTTACGAATGGGCCTTGGAACAAATGTTAGAGGGTATGATCAATAAAGAAAAAGGTCAGCATATCATTAAAAGCTTAGAAAAAATGTTGATGGGAGGTATTTTTGATCATTGCCGTGGTGGCATCCACCGCTACTCTACAGATGAAAAATGGTTAGTGCCACATTTTGAAAAAATGCTCTATGATCAAGCGGGTTACTTAAGGATGGCCGCCAAACTCTCTTTAATCTATCCCTCTCCCATCGTTTTCGATGGACTTATTCACACCCTCGATTATCTTAAAAACGAAATGACTGATGACCATGGTCATTTTTTTAGCGCACAAGATGCCGATAGTGAGGGTATGGAAGGTCTCTACTTTACCTATACCGAAGAAGAATTTAATGAGGCCATCACTAAGACAAACGACGAGAATCTTATACAATCCCTCGACGAATTAAAAACCTGGTTTGGTATTACCAGTGCTGGCAATTTTGAGCAGGGCCTGAATATTATTTCTCTCGACAGTACGCTTAGTGAAAGTTTTTTTTCGTCCACGGGTTGGGAAAAAGTTCGCGCCGTCAAGAAGGCCTTGCTCAATGAAAGAAAAATGCGCACCCCCCCCGTCACCGACAATAAAGGTATTGCAAGTTGGAATTTTCTTATGATGACCTCACTGCTCGAGGTGGCACAATACTGCCAAATTGAGAGCATTCATCAAATGGCCTTAAATATTTTCAAATCTTGCTATCAGGGAGTCTATCAAACCTTTATTCTCGCGAAAGATCCAAATGGTGAAGAAAAATTTAAAATCAAACATGTCACCACCAAAGAAACCTCCCTCGCCTATTTTGAAGACTATGTTTTCTTTGCTGAAATGCAGTTAAAAGCCTATCAAATATTAGGCAATCAGGCCTTTAAAGATAATTTTGAACAAACCCTCCATTATATTCATAAAGAATTTATTAAGGCAGAAAAGGTTTACACCAGGGCGCTCTCCATGCACGAGCACGAAGACTACCCGAATATCCAAATGAATGGTCACGACGGGTCCTGCAAGTCACCTCTGGCAACCTATATTGGACTTGTCAGAAGAGCTTCTGCCTTATTTTTAGATATAGACTTGTTGCAACAAATCACCGAGGTGCAAGAACAATTAACCCATGAAGTTCTCAAAAATCCGTTGGCCGCTGGGGAAGGGCTCAGGGTCTTAACCTACCCGAAGGAAGCCTATCGTCTCATAAAAATACCCAAAACCTGGACTGAGAAGCCCGACTTTCAACGTTTCATTTCCTATTTCTTACCTCGATTTGTGCTGGATTACCATGAATTGGATAATGATGAATGGCAAATTTGTAATATCACCGCATGCGAGCTGAAGGGAACAGGCTTAACAGATTTTATCAATACTCTCTCTCCGCAAAAGGAACAAAAGGAACAAAAGGAACAAAAGGAACAAAAGGAACAAAAATGAAGCAGGAAAAATTATTAGCAGGTACAACAATTCTCGATTTTTCACATCGCCTGCCGGGACCGATGGCGGGCAAGATAATGGCAGATTTGGGGGCGACAGTTATTAAAATTGAAGATCATATTTTTCAAGATGCTTTTTTACAGGGACTTTTTGCAGATATGGATAATAGTTTTCCCGCTTGGTATGCTGAACTCAATAAAAACAAAAAAATCATGCGTTTTAACTTAAAAGATCCACAGGACCATAAAAAAATACTCACCATGGCACACGCTGCTGACGGCATCATTATGGGCCTACCCGATAAAGTTAAAAATGCCATCGGACTCACCGAAAAAGATATTTTGGGTTGGCATCAACCTGTCGCCATGATTGAAATGGCAGCTTCAAAAAATCAAGTCAAGGCGATGCACGACCTCAACGCTCTTGCTATGAGCGGGCTACTCTCTCTATATACTGGCGAGAAAAATGAAAAGATTCTTAACCCGCCTTTTTTACCAGTGGCAGGAATAGCCTTTGGCGTAAAAGTGGCAACGGATTTAATGGCGGCGATGCTAAAAGTTTCAAAGACAAATAAATCGGTCTATACTCAGGCGTATTTGTACGAGGCCACCGATGAACTGTTTCATCCCTTTTGGCCAACCAAGATGCGTGAAATCGGGGAAAAGTCCTTTCTGCATAATGGCCGTTACCCCTGTTATAACCTCTACCAAACCAAAGATAAAAAATATATTGCCTTGGCAGCAGTGGAGGAAAAATTTTGGATTAGATTTTGCGAAGTTTTTACTTTAAATCTCGGCCCTGACGATAGATTCCACTTTTCAGATCGATCTGTTTTTCAAAAAATTTCAGCATGCATTCAATCTTACACACAGAGTGAAATTGCCGACAAGATTAAAGATGAAGATTTCTGCTTAAGCATAGTTGCTGAAGCAGGTCCTCCTCTATAACCTTATTTGGGGTTCTCTTCTTGCTTTTTTGATAATTCAGTTTTCATCATTTTTAAATAGGCCACCTCTAGCGACTTTATAAAGGGCAGGGAAAAATCAACATCTAATATTTCCTCTAGATTGGTAACGACTGATTCCGTTGCTACAGGTTCCTCTATTATTTCACTCTCAACTGGTTCTATTGCTGCAGGTTCCTCTGTGGCGCTGGCAACTGGTGCCGTTGCACGCCCTTTTTCTGCATCAGCTGCCAAGAATAGATGAATGAGGTTTGCTGGCACTTCACGGTCGTCTGCCGATGCTGTCGATACAGGGACCTCACCTTTTAAAGTTGAACGTAAGCGCTCTATGGCATCTTTGAGTTCGTAATCATAATCTTCGATGGCCAAGGCCAACGCATCGGCGTAATCGTCGCTGTCTGTAAGCGACAATATAACCAGTTGCGCATCGGCTTGTGCCCCATCTCTGATACTCGCCTCTATCAGCTTTTTCATTAAATCATTATTGGTTAACGGGTTTTTATTATCTTGCGTAAGCTCCACCTTAGGGGCGAGTTTGGTCAAACGTTCAATAATTTTTTGTTTAAGAAAAAATTCTATTTTACGACAATCACTTTGCGCCAATGGGCAGGCTTTAGGGTTATCAATATTATACTTGCCCAGAATATTAAAAACGAAATACGCTCTTATTAAGGAGAAACTCTCTTCAAATGTTTTTTTAGAAAAAGGTTGCAAATCAGACAAAATTTTCGTCCCCAACATCTTTTGCAATTGTTTGAATTGCATTAATTTTTTTGCAGCGCTGGCGGCTTCATTTTTAACCATAGGTTCTATCTGAGTCTGCTCATTGCTCTTGGCCGATAATAATTTTTTCCCAGAGCGACGACTTTTACGAGTCCGACGATTTCGCGAGGGCACTAACACCTTGGCCGACTTCTGCGCTGGTGTTATGGCCACCTCTGGCCCGAGGGTTTTAATCTCCGGTGACTTTGCTGCTTTAGCGGCTTGCTGCACTAAAAATGGTAGGTTTGCTTGTATCCAA
>Ga0316206_1002187_pt1 | contig 13946 bp, 13 predicted proteins | sample 6monthpyrite_MG_FD_204942 | JGI IMG/M metagenome (GOLD analysis project Ga0316206, IMG submission 204942) | Microbial mat bacterial communities from mineral coupon in-situ incubated in ocean water Damariscotta River, Maine, United States -... | ecosystem: Environmental > Aquatic > Marine >...
CTGTGCCAAACAACCCTGAAGAACCGCTGATATTTTCCGATGTTAACAAATACTTTGTCAGTCACAATCGACGAATAACGGCACTGGAAAATATTACTTTCAAACTTGAACCTGGCAAGGTAACCGGATTAGTAGGTCCTGATGCCGCGGGTAAAACCACACTTATGCGACTCGCCGCAGGATTATTACTACCGGATAATGGCTCAATCCAGGTATTGGGGCAGGACATGAAACACCATGCACTGCAAATACAATCCCAAATCAGTTATATGCCGCAGCGTTTTGGCCTGTACGAAGACCTGAGCGTACAGGAAAACCTGGACTTGTATGCCGACTTGCAGAATGTTTCACATGATCAACGCCAGCAACATTATCAGGACTTAATGCAAATGACAGGACTACAGCCTTTTGCTGCACGCATGGCCGGAAAACTATCAGGCGGTATGAAACAAAAGCTCGGGCTGGCCTGTAGCCTGCTGCGTACGCCGCAATTAATGATACTGGATGAACCTACTGTAGGTGTCGATCCGGTATCACGCCGTGAACTCTGGGAGATAATCTACCAGCAGGTAAAAACAAACCACATGACTGTATTACTGAGCACCGCCTATCTGGATGAGGCCGAACGCTGTGATGATGTTATTCTGCTTCATGAAGGTAAACTGCTGGAACAAGGTCCCCCGCAACAATTCAGTCAAGCAGTTGCAGGGCAGACATTTACCCTTGAAGCGCCTGACAAGCCCCTGCGTGAACTACAAACGGAATTAAATAAAAATGCCAACATCATTGACACGCTGGTTGAAAGTGATCGTATCCGTATTCTATGTAAAACCGGACAGTCACTTGATCAAAAACTGCTACGGCAACAATTTGGAAATATCATTGTTCAATCTGTTCAACCGCATTTTGAAGATGCGTTTGTAATCCGACTTAAAACAAAAGAAGTTAGTACGACCAGACTGAATTCACTTGCTCAGGTACATTCCGGCAATCTAACCGAGGATATGATTCTTACGCGCAACCTGGTCAGACGCTTCGGAGATTTCACCGCTGTAAATAATGTGAGTTTTTCGGTCAAACGGGGTGAAATTTTTGGGCTACTAGGAGCTAATGGCGCAGGCAAGTCAACAACATTTCGTATGCTCTGCGGTTTATTACCTACTTCTGAGGGTGAGGCGATTGTCGCCGGACATGATTTACGTACCGCAGCCGCCGATGCACGTTCACGTATTGGCTATATGGCACAACGATTTTCACTGTATGGTAACCTGTCTGTATCACAGAACCTGCGATTCTTTGCGCGTGCCTACGGCCTGAACAAGAGCCAACAAAATCAGCAGATTGAATGGGCGCTGGATACCTTCGAATTACAAAACTACAGTGATAGTAATGCAGATGAGTTATCACTGGGCTATAAACAACGATTATCATTTGCCGCAGCGCTCATGCATCAACCAGATATCCTGTTTCTGGATGAACCCACCTCAGGTGTTGACCCTATCGCAAGGCGTGAATTCTGGCAACGTACACATGCTCTCGCAAGCCTTGGAGTCACTATACTGGTGACGACTCACTTTATGGAAGAAGCCAATTACTGCGATCATCTGGTAATCATGGCAAATGGCAATGTGCTGGCAGAAGGTACGCCACAAGACATGAAAAACCTGGCCCGCAATCACGCCCATCCTAACCCGACCATGGAAGATGCGTTCATTCACCTGATTGAACAACAGGCCAAAACAGCATGAGTAAATCATCACGCATGCGTCTGAGGGGGCTGATTCGTAAGGAATCATTACAAATCCTCCGTGACCCATCCAGCATATCGATTGCTTTCATTATGCCCGTCGTACTTTTATTTCTATTTGGTTACGGTGTTTCTCTGGATGCAAAACATATCCCGGTGGGTTTTGTCATTGAACAACCCGACGCAGCCACAAATTCACTGGCAGGCTCATTTGAACGATCAGAGTTTTTTCAACTCAACTATTACCAGAGTATCCAGCAAGCGGAAGTTGCGCTGAATGAACGCCGTATCGAAGGAATTATCTGGTTACGTAATAATTTTTCTGCCAATCTGCTATCAGGTCAAGCCAGCCCGATCGGTGTCATTATCAATGGCGTCGATTCCAATCAGGCCAATATAACCCGTGGTTACATTCAGGGCACCTGGCAGGCATGGCTGGAAAAATTTACCGAAATACAGGGAAAGAAAATACATACTCCGGTTATTATGCAGCAACGCATCTGGTTCAACCCTGCGCTCACCAGTCGCTATTTTCTGGTGCCAGGACTGATAGCCATCATCATGACCATGATTGGCTCATTACTCACTGCCCTGGTGGTTGCACGTGAATGGGAACGCGGCACCATGGAAGCGCTCATGGTAACCCCTTTACATATCAGTGAAATGCTCGCAGGCAAGCTGATCCCTTATTTTATTCTGGGCATGGGAGGCATGTTATTCAGTGTTGCACTTGCAGTCTGGCAATTCGGTGTACCTCTGCATGGTTCTTTCTGGTTGCTTTTACTCAGCTCAGCCCTGTTCATGCTGGTTGCATTATTAATTGGTCTTTTGATTTCTATCGTATCAAAAAACCAGTTTGTTGCCGGACAACTTGCGATTATTGTCACCTTCCTGCCTGCCTTTATGCTCTCCGGTTTTTTGTTTGACATTAACTCCATGCCGGACTTTATTCAGGGCATTACCCACATCGTGCCCGCTCGTTATTTTGTTGCGATACTGCAAACACTTTTTCTCGCAGGTAATATCTGGCCTGTACTACTTGCCAATATGGGTGCACTGTTTATTATGCTGATCTTCTTCGCTACTATCGTCTGGAAAAAATCGGTAAAACGACTTGATTAATATGAATATCTCACACATCACAGCCATTGCAATCAAGGAATTTCTGGCACTGCTACGCGACAAACGTAGCCGCCTTATTTTAATTGTACCGCCTATCCTGCAGTTGTTGGTTTTCAGTTTTGCAGCAACCTACGACCTTAACCATATTCCTGTGGTTATTTATAATCAGGATCGCGGACAGGCTTCGCGTGACTTTTTAAGTCATATTCATGGCTCATCCAATTTTCACATCATCCAGTATACCCATCAGGCTTCAGAAATAGAGTCTCTGGTAAATAATCGCCAGGCTTTGCTCGCGATTAATATAGATCCCAGTTTCAGTAAAAACCTGCACCAGGGAAAAACGGCATTTATTCAGGTTATTCTTGATGGCAGAAATTCCAATACCGCGATGGTGGCCACTAACTATCTGGGTAATATCCTGATGGACTTCAATCTGAACTGGCAACAACAGCATCAACAGACTGCTCCAAAAATTCAATTAAAAATGCGTAACTGGTACAACGAAAACCTGCAATCACGCTGGTTTATCGTCCCGGGCATAGTATGTCTGCTGACATTGGTCGTTACGCTGCTGGTCACTGCTTTATCCGTTGCCCGTGAACGTGAATCAGGTACCTTTGACCAGTTACTGGTAACGCCTGTAAACCCTGCTTCTATCCTGATTGGTAAAACCATTCCTGGAATCGTAATCGGCTTATTTGAAGCCAGTGTCATTTTAATATTAATGGTTACGATATTTGATATTCCTGTACGGGGCAGTATTGGTGCACTCTACCTGGGTATCGCTATTTTTCTGTTATCAGCAACCGGGGTTGGCCTGATGATATCTTCCATATCAGTCACCCAGCAACAGGCCATTCTGGGTGCTTTTCTGTTTATGGTACCTGCTGTCATTCTATCCGGATTCTCAACACCGATTGCAAATATGCCTGAAGTCATTCAATGGCTGACCTATCTTGATCCTTTACGTTATTTCCTGGTTATTGTCCGTGGCGTAGTGCTTGAAGGTGACAGCTATAGCCTGTTATTGAATCAATACTGGCCGATGTTATTGATTGGTATATCATCTCTTTCACTTGCAGGCTGGTTATTCAAGCATCGAATGTACTAAACTGGTCAGTTGCAATAAACTATGCAGCCAATCAGCTTGACCAGGGGACAAAAACGTATTGATTAATAACCTACTCACCTTGGGAGAATGATATTGAGGCCTGGTACAAAGAACGTGATATCGAATATCAGCGCATTTTCTGCACGATGAAATGTGGGTCATTCATATCCGGAAGTAGATATTATATGATGGTACTATGTATACCACTCGCTCCAATCATCTTCGTCAAAGAGCGAGAGCGTAAACGAAGGCAGCTTGTATAACCATGAGTAAATTACATCACTATATTTCTATGATGGTTTTCGCCGCAGCACTGATGCTGGGCGTACAAGTACCTAATTTTGTTGATCAGTATGTCAAACGTGTTGATGCACACCTGAAAGAAGCCCGCACCGGTTTTGAGGAATTTCTGAAAATCGCACGTCATTCACATAAAGGTTCTGTTGAAGACCTGATCAAAAAACACGAAAACAGCACCGACCCGACATTCAAGGCAGAGGCCGCACCACTAAAGAAAAACTATCTGCGTCTGAAATTACTGGAAAGTGAAATGCTGTCCCTGCAAGGCTCATTCTGGTCGCAGTCATTACATATCATACTGCATGCCAATCGTGAAATACTCAGCGACACCTACAATCATTTTTCTGCAAACCTGCCATTAAACAGCTATGCAGCCATCTGCGGTTTATTGTTCGGACTACTCGCCAGCCTGCTATTGGAAATGTTCTGGTCATTATTCTGGAAGATTTTCAGCTTTCGTCGTAAACCAAAAAAACAAAAGCCCTCTAAAGAAAAAGAACTGCCAGAAAGGCGTGCAGAGCCTTACATTAAAAATTAGCGCCCTGACCTAACTAAAAAATAATCCCGCCAGCTTCTCTCCAGGATCATCTGCACGCATAAAGGCTTCACCCACCAAAAATGCATTAACATTATTATCCTGCATCAGCCTGACATCTTCCGGCTGCAAAATACCGCTTTCGGTTACAATAATGCGATCATCCTTAACTTGCTGCATTAAATCCAGGGTTGTTTGCAAACTGGTTTCAAAGGTACGCAGATTTCGGTTATTGATACCAATCATGGGCAACGGGATTTTTAGTGCGCGTTCAAGTTCTTCGGCATCATGAACTTCTATCAAGACATCCATACCCAGCTTTTGTGCCAGGTCAGACAGCATTCTCATTTGTTCGTCTAGCAAACATGCGACGATTAACAGAATGCAATCCGCTCCCATTGCCCGTGCTTCATAGACTTGATAAGGATCAATCATAAAGTCCTTACGTAATACGGGTAGTGCACAACTGGCTCGTGCCTGTTTCAGGTATGCTACTGAACCCTGAAAGAAGTCTATATCTGTCAAAACAGATAAACAGCATGCACCACCCTTTTCATAACTCCTGGCGATTTCAGCAGGATTAAAATTCTCCCTCAGAACGCCTTTACTTGGTGATGCTTTTTTTATCTCGGAAATTACAGCGGCTTTACCGGCTTTTATCTTGTCACTAATACTGCTTACAAAACCGCGGACGGGTGAAGCATCTTTTGATTGCTGTATTACAACATCCAGCGGAACCTGTTTCATCGAATCAGTAATTTCATCTTGCTTCCTATTGATGATTCTCTTGAGTATGTCTGGAGTTTTATTTGTCATGATACTTTTATTCGTTTTTAAAAAAATAAAATAATCAAATTTTACTCTTTCATCAATTAATGTCACGCCTTCTACCCTTTAAGGGGAGAAGGCGACCAGGGAAATTTTAGTTATTCTGTGACTTTATGTCCTTTGCGTTAAAGAATAAAATTTAAAAATTATTGGAAACTTCAATCAGCGCATCCAGTTTCGCCATAGCACCACCATTAGCAATCACCTCCAGTGCTGATTTAATGCCAGCATCCAGCGTACCTGTCAGACCTGATGCATAAATCGCAGCACCTGCATTCATCGCAACAATATCACGAGCGGGACCAGCCTCATTACTAAACACTTCACGTATAACTGCGAGACTTTGATCGGCACCATCTACAGCAAGAATTGAAATATCGGTACGTTCAATGCCAAATTCTTCAGGGGTGATAAAATAATCTCTCACTTCACCATCTTTCAGTTCTGCAATATGTGTTGAAGCACCAACACTGATTTCATCCATACCATCTTCCGAGTGCACAACCAGCACATGCTCACTACCCAACTGCTTGAGTACATTTGCCAGAGGCTCCACCATTTCATCACTGAACACACCCAATACCTGATTAGGTGCACCTGCCGGATTTGTTAATGGACCCAGCACGTTAAAAATTGTACGCACGCCCATTTCACGCCGTGGGCCAATGGCATGTTTCATAGCCCCATGATGCTTAGGTGCAAACATAAAACCCACGCCGATTTCATTCACGCATTGTGCAACCTGCTCCGCATCAAGCTCAAGATTAACGCCAGCAGTTTCCAGCACATCAGCACTACCTGATTTACTGGTAATAGAACGATTGCCATGCTTGGCAACCTTACCGCCCGCTGCGGCAACGACAAATGCACTCGCTGTCGAAATATTAAATGCACCTGAAGCGTCACCGCCTGTGCCACAGGTATCTACCAGATGAGGACCACTGACATTGACTTTGCTTGCAAGTTCGCGCATTACTGCGGCAGCTGCAGCAATCTCGTCGATGGTTTCGCCTTTCATGCGCAGACCGACCAGAAAACCGCCAATTTGTGATTGCGTGGCTTCGCCAGTCATGATCAGGCGCATGACGGCAGTCATTTCATCTGAACTCAGATTACTTCTTTCGAGTACTTTTTTTATTGCGGATTGCATGTTCATAGTAAAACCCCTCATGTTCTCGCACATCCATATGCTTCACAAAATAAGTCCTTACTGGACAAAACGCCGAGCCTCCCCCCAAGGGAGAAGATATTAGATTTTCAATTCCAGGAAATTCTTTAACATATCATGGCCATGTTGCGTCAGAATGGACTCGGGATGGAACTGCACTCCTTCCACCTTCAGTGTTTTATGTTGCACACCCATAATCTCATCCATTTCACCCTTATCGTCTTGAGTCCATGCGGTAATCTCCAGGCAATCCGGCAGGCTTTCTTTTTCAATAACCAGTGAATGATAACGTGTTGCTTCAAACGGGTTAGTCAAACCAGCGAAGACTCCTTTATCAGCATGATACATCATGGACGTTTTGCCATGCATAATCTGTTTTGCATGTACTATCTTGCCACCAAAGGCCTGGCCAATGCTTTGATGCCCCAGACAAACACCCAGCAAGGGTATCTTTCCAGCAAAGTATTTAATCGCATCGATTGACACCCCTGCTTCATTAGGTGTACAGGGACCTGGCGAAATCACAATATGGTCTGGCCTTAGTGCTTCCATTTCCGATACTGTTATCTGGTCATTACGATGTACCTGCACATCCGCACCCAACTCACCAAAATACTGCACCAGGTTATAAGTAAATGAATCGTAGTTGTCTATCATTAATAACATTACTTATGCGCTCCATTCAGACCAGCTTCTGCCTGTGCAACAGCCCTGAAAATGGCTCTCCCCTTATTCATGGTTTCTTTCCATTCGTATGCAGGGACAGAATCGGCAACGATGCCCGCTCCAGCCTGAATGTTTAAAATGCCGTCTTTAATAACCGCGGTACGAATCGCAATCGCAGTATCCATATTGCCATTCCAGGACAGGTAGCCCACAGCACCCGCATAAACACCTCGTTTAACCGGTTCAAGCTCATCGATAATTTCCATCGCGCGAATTTTGGGAGCGCCAGAAACGGTGCCAGCCGGAAATGTAGCTCGCAAAACATCCATTGCATTCATGCCTTGTTTTAACTGCCCGGTGACATTTGAAACAATATGCATCACATGTGAATAGCGCTCGATAATCATATTCTCGGTCAGCTTAACCGAGCCGATTTCACTGACCCGGCCGGCATCATTACGCCCGAGATCAATCAACATCAGATGTTCCGCACGTTCTTTCGGGTCTGCCAATAGTTCTTCTTCCCATGCCTTGTCTGCGGCTTCTGTTTCACCACGTGGACGTGTGCCTGCTATGGGCCTGACGGTGACCTCACCATCTTCCAGTCGTGTCAGAATTTCAGGGGAAGAACCAACGATCTGAAAATCATCCAGATCAAGAAAAAACATATAAGGTGACGGATTCAGGCTACGCAATGAACGATACAAATCCAGTGGCGGCGCGTGAAAAGGCAATGTCATGCGTTGTGACAATACCACCTGCATCACATCGCCTTCTACAATATAGTCTTTTGCTTTTTCGACAGCCTGTTCAAAACCGTCTTGCGTAAAACCGGACTTGAAATCTGCCTCATTAACCTGACGTGATCGCGCACTGGGTTTATAGGAAGGCACACGTTCACGCAACTGGATCACCAGGTCTGCGAGTCTTGTTTGCGCATGTTTCAGTGCATTTTCCTGCGCAGGATCTGCGTGCACAATTACATATAACTTGCCTGCAAGATTATCAAACACAATAATTTCATCTGACACCATCAATAAGATATCAGGTGTACCAATCATATCCGGGTTAGGGCAGTCTTTCAGTTTAGGTTCTATATAACGAATTGTGTCATAACCGAAATAGCCTACCAGCCCACCATTAAAACGTGGCAGGTTTTCTATCTCGGCGACCTTGTATTGCTGCTGGTAATTTTCAATCCACTCAAGCGGATCATCGACCTGCATTTTCTTAATTGCCCGACCTTCCTCCAGTACAGCCACTTCATGATCATGGACACGAATCACAGTACGACAAGGCAGGCCGATCATGGAATATCGCCCCCATTTCTCTCCACCCTGAACAGATTCAAACAGGTACGAGTAAGGCCCTTCGGCAAGTTTCAGGTAGGTACTTAGCGGAGTATCGAGATCAGCAAGCACTTCACGCATAATCGGTATACGGTTATAGCCTTGTGCTGCGAGTTTTGAGAAGATTTCTTGATTCATTATTATTACGTCCGGTTCAGAAGAATAAAGGAAAATAGCCAGATAAGCACGTAAAAACGTGCGCGCACACGTTTCACCAACGGGTGTTGATCTGAAGTGCCTTTAATTTCTGTCCATCTGTAATAATCATCAAACTGTTATCCGAGCAAGGATGGCAGTTCTGCCATACTGTCAATCACGGCATCCGGATTCGCTTCGCGAATATCTACACCGTGGTTATATCCATAGGTCATGCAAATTATCTGGAAGCCTGCAGCGCGTGCAGCTTTCACATCACTGACCGAGTCCCCTAACATTAGCGCATTTTCGGGCTTGACGCCAAAAAAATCTGCGGCATGTAGTAACGGCAATGGATCAGGCTTTTTCTTTTCAAGGGTGTCACCACTGATAATAACTTCAAAATCATCATGAATACCCAGAGTCTGCAATAACGGTATTGTAAATGCCGCTGCCTTGTTGGTCACACAGCCAAGTTTGAACCCGGCCTGCTTCAGAAAGGCCATGCCCTCTTCCACACCCGGATACAGCAAGCTGCGCTTGCAGGTATTCTCGGTGTAGAGTTCCAGAAATATCGGGTAGGCTTTTTCAAACAAGGCTTCGTCTGGCTCACCATCCAACTGGCCAATCAGCGCCCGACGGGTTAATCGCTCAACACCATTACCCACCCATTCACGCACTTTGGCTTCACCGTGAACTGGCATACCTAACTGCGTCATCATTCCATCAACACAGAAGGCAAGATCCGGTACACTGTCAACCAGTGTACCGTCCACATCGATTAATACCATCTCAGGCTTTGTCACACTCATGAATATAAAGTCCTGTTAACTGCCAGCTTTAGCCAGTTCGGCACGCATCGCACCGACAACGGTGTTATAATCGTTAGCATCAGCATCACTTTTCGCACCAAAGATTGCAGAACCGGCAACAAACATATCGGCGCCTGCTTCCTTGATCTCACGAATATTATCAACCTTGACACCGCCATCAATTTCCAGACGAATATCACGGCCGCTTGCATCTATAATCTTGCGTGCTTCACGTAGTTTATCCAGCGTCGCCGGGATAAAGCTCTGACCACCAAAACCCGGGTTAACAGACATCAGCAGGACAACGTCAACTTTATCAATTACATATTTCAGATAATCCAGTGAAGTAGCAGGGTTAAATACCAGGCCGGATTTACAGCCTTCGTTCTGGATCAGTTGTAATGTACGATCAACATGCTCGGAGGCTTCAGGATGAAATGTAATAAAGCTCGCACCTGCTGCTGCAAAATCGGGAATAATTCGGTCAACCGGCTTAACCATCAAATGGACATCGATATCTGCCGTTACACCATGTTTACGCAAGGCTTCGCAAACCAGAGGGCCAATGGTCAGATTAGGCACGTAGTGGTTATCCATAACATCGAAATGCACGACATCTGCACCTGATTTCAGGACGTTATCAACTTCTTCACCCAGACGTGCAAAATCGGCCGAAAGGATAGAAGGGGCTATTAAATTGTCAGTTGCCATGATGAAACCTCGCTCTGTTTTCCTGATAATTGTTTTGTTCGGTAAAAACCGGATTGCGAACTTTACCCTATTGCCACCCTTTTTGCAGCATTGTCACCTGCCAATGGGCAACGAATTCCGTTAAAATCATTAATATTCAATATCCAATAAATAATATATTATTTATTTATCATGTAGTTATAGTTATTTCTGGATATAACGATTCAATGTTTTGTAAACAGATATTTTTACTCTATGATAAGAACAATGCATATGAAACAACTCTTTCGATTCATAAACAGCATAATCCTGATAGCACTGTTACCAGTAAATCTGTTTGCTGCTGAAAAAATGATGGCAAAGGAACCCTGGGCCCAATCCATCAGCATGAAACAGTCACCCGGTATCCTGGAGACAATTTCTGCCGGTAGCCAGCAAGTCACCATGGTCTGGCTCAAACAACAGGGCAAAGCCAACGGTAGTATTATATTGTTACATGACATAAATCAGAACCCTGACTGGCAATATGTCATTAAACCTTTGCGTACGGCACTCCCACGCTTTGGCTGGACAAGCATCTCGGTGCCTTTACCTGCAATCCCTGAAGGCGCAGATGATAAAATGCTGGCATCAAAGCTGTCACAACTAGGCGCGAGTATTCGGGCAGCCAGCACCCTGGCTCAAAGCAAAACAAAAGGGAAGGTCATTCTGCTCGGATATGGTACAGCAGCACGGTTGGCCGTCAGCTGGCTGAGTAAAACACCAGACCCGATAATTGAGGCTTTGATAATTGTCAGCATGCCGAACGGTAAGACTGACTCCAGCCTCAAAAGCAACAACGAATTGCTTTCAATCAAGATACCGGTACTTGATATGATCGCCGAAAATGACAAACCAGCTGTCCTCGCAGCCGCAAAAGTTCGTTGGCAACAGCGCTCACAATTAAAACAGTACCGACAAATCGAAATCAACGCTAGCGGACAATTCTATAGCCAACAGGAAGATGAACTGGTAAAAAGAATACGAGGCTGGCTAACAAAAACCTTTAATAAAAAAACAGGAAACTGATATGACTAATTCAATTGTACTCGCATTACATCTGCTGTCAGCCGTAGTCTGGGTTGGCGGTATGTTTTTCGCTTACATGGCCTTGCGACCCGTCGCTGCGAGTGTGCTTGAACCCCCCATGCGCCTGACATTATGGGCAGGCGTATTTGGCAAATTCTTTCCATGGGTGTGGATGAGCATCATTTTGTTACTCGGTAGTGGCTACTGGATGATCTTTAATATTTATAACGGTTTTTCAGGACTGCCTATGTACATTAATATTATGAATGGTCTCGGCATTATCATGATCCTGATTTACCTGCATGTATTCTTCGCCCCCTATCGCAGACTTAAACAAGCCGTTGCTGCAGAAGACTGGCCAACTGGAGGTAAAAAACTGGCACAAATACGTTTATTGATAGGACTTAATTTAACGGTAGGTCTTGCTGTTATCGCAATTGCAGCAGGTGGGCGTCTCCTTGGATAACGATCTTCTTAAAAGTATTACCCTGGAATTTCCGGCCAATGACACAACCGGAAAGATGATTATTAACCTGGACCTGAATGAATACAGCCAGAAGTCCATGTGGATTTATTTTAATCAGGGCAAGCTCTATGAACCTGAAACCTCGCGTCTGTTTTGTACCCTGTTAAAAACCGGTGACAGTGTACTGGATATCGGCGGTCATGTTGGTTATTTCTCCCTGCTGGCCGCAGCCATCACTGGCCCTACAGGTCAGGTGGTCACCTTTGAACCAGAAGCCGATAACTATCAACACCTGGTTGAAAATATAAAACAAAACCAGTTCAGTAATATTCAGGTTATTCATAAAGCGGTAGGCGACAAGGAAGGTGAAGTCACTTTTTATATCAATGCAGACAATGATGGCGGTCATGCTCTCTGGGATATTTCCAAACATGAGTTCAATGAAAAGAGTCGTGAACACATGGAAGAACGAAAAATTCCTCAAACCACTCTGGATATCGCCTTGAAAGGCTTTGAGCTGGAACCACTGCGTTTAATTAAAATGGACGTTGAAGGCTGCGAATACAAGGTACTGCAAGGCGCACAGGAAACCCTGAAAAAATATAACTACCCGATTATCATACTTGAAATAAACCGTTTTGCGATGGAACACATGGATTGCTCGGAACAGGATATACGCAGCCTGATGAAATCAATGGGCTACCTGACATACTATCCCGAAGAAACCCATCTGGTTGAGCTCAAGGATGAAGAATATGCGAACCCCGGATTTGTATTTAATCTTGTGTTTGCACAACCGGGAAGCTTTTAATACAAAACACACACCTGCCTATAGCTGCAAACCGGCCCGATATACTACCGGCTCTCTCCAGATATATTTTTATCAAAACTCTTTTTTCTATACATGAAATGATCATTAAAACGTCATAAAACAGTCATCTGTAGCCGTTAACTTTGGCCATACGAGAAATAGCCAAGAGTGACCTATATCATGACTTCTGTTGCAAAAAATCTGGACATAAATATACCTTTATTTAAACGACTAACACTGTCTGTCACCATCGCCACTTCTCAACAAGATATTGCGCAATGCTTGCGCCTGAGATATGAAATATTTGCTATCGAAATGAACGCAAAACTCGACACCCTTAAACCCGGCCTCGACATGGATTACTTTGACCAGTACGCCAGACATTTGATGGTAAAAGATGAAACAACAGGCAGAGTGATTGCTACAACACGTCTAATGAATAGTGAGCAAGCCCGGTCTGCCGGTGCTTTTTATTCAGAAACCGAATTTGATATGGACGCATTATTGCAGCTCAAGGCAACATACCTGGAAGTCGGTCGCACCTGTATAGCAGCAAGCCATCGAAATGGCGTGGTACTGAATTTACTCTGGCGTGGTATCGCCCGGCTAGCCTCGATCGACAAAGTAGATTTTTTGATCGGCTGCGCCAGCATACCACTCAACAATTCTCCTGCTTATGCACATTCAATTATGCGCTACCTTAAAAAATACGCCTATGCGCCTGACGCATTAAGGGTTTACCCCAAACAGGAGTTGCCTGAACAGCACCAACATGAAACCACTGATGTCATTCTGCCAACTTTATTAAAAGGCTATTTAAAACTGGGCGCAAGCATATGTGGTGAAGCTTGTTATGATAAAGACTTTCATGTCGCCGATGTGCTTATCCTGTTGCATCGTAAACAACTGGAGGAACGTTTCAAGCGTCACTTGACTACATGATGTTTTGCTTCTTCTGATCAGGTGATGGCGGTTGCCTAGCTGGAAAAAGATATGGCTTTCTGAATTCCCCTCATCCTAACCTTCTCCCCCAAGGGGAGAAGGGACTTGTGTGTGGCCGTTAATGCATTCCCTCTGAAATTACCTATACCACTACATTTATCACATTAACTTAAACAGGCAATGTAGTACCATT
>Ga0316206_1002188_pt1 | contig 13941 bp, 12 predicted proteins | sample 6monthpyrite_MG_FD_204942 | JGI IMG/M metagenome (GOLD analysis project Ga0316206, IMG submission 204942) | Microbial mat bacterial communities from mineral coupon in-situ incubated in ocean water Damariscotta River, Maine, United States -... | ecosystem: Environmental > Aquatic > Marine >...
GTAGTTGTGCTAAGCCTAAGCGCTCGGGATTTTCTATGATCATTAAGCTAGCATTTGGAACATCTACGCCAACTTCAATTACAGTTGTTGCCACTAATAAATCAACCTTACCGGCACTAAATTCAGCCATGATAGCTTGCTTATCCGTGCTTTTCATGCGGCCATGCACTAACCCAACTCGTAATTCCGCTAACTGTTCTTGTAACATGCTCGCGGTTTCTTCCGCTGCTTGGCAGGCCAACACTTCAGATTCTTCAATTAAAGTACATACCCAATAGGCTTGGCGTTTAAGGTCAACGCACCCGTGGCGAATACGTTCAATCACTTGCTCTCGGCGAGTATCCGGTAATGCTACTGTAGTAATTGGCGTTCGCCCCGGCGGCAATTCATCAATAATAGAGGTGTCTAAATCAGCATAGGCAGTCATTGCTAGCGTACGTGGAATTGGCGTAGCAGTCATTATCAATTGATGCGGAAAATAACCATCGTGATTGCCTTTTTCTCGTAATGAAAAACGTTGATGTACACCAAATCGATGTTGTTCATCAATAATAATTAATGCTAACTGATGAAAAACCACATCGCTTTGAAATAGCGCATGGGTGCCCACCAATAATTGTACTTGACCATTAGCTAAGCGTTCCAATATGGTGCGTCGCTGTTTTGCTTTCGTTTTCCCCGACAAGCCCTCCACTTCAATGTTTAGTGGATTAAACCATGCTTGGAAAGTTAATGTATGTTGCTCTGCTAAAATTTCGGTTGGCGCCATTAAAGCCACTTGCCAGCCTTGTTCTATCACCATTAATGCCGCTAAAGCTGCAACTAAAGTTTTTCCTGAACCCACATCGCCTTGTACTAACCGCATCATCGGCACTGATTTACTTAAATCAGCACGAATATCTTGCCCTACTCTGTGCTGTGCTGCCGTTGGAGCGAATGCTAATTGTTGTAAAAATCGAGTTTCTAACTGGTGCTTAGCAGTAACAGCGAACGCTTGATGTTGGTCGCTTTGTTGGCGCATGGCCAATAAGCTTAGTTGATGTGCTAATAATTCTTCGTGGATCAAGCGCAATTGAGCTGGATGTCGACCTTGTTCAAATAAATCAATGCTCACGTCAGGCAAAGGACGATGTACTAATTGTAATGCCTGTGCCATCGTTAACCCTTGTGCCGCATATTCATTTGGCAGTAATTCAGTCACTTGATATTGTGCCAACAATTGTAATGCTTGAGTGGTGAGTTGCCGCAACGAGGCCTGACGTAATCCGTCAGTTGTTGGATACACCGGTGTTAACGTTTCTTCAACGGCAATAGTTTGATGCTTGGCCTGTACTATTTTATACTCGGGATGAACTATTTCATAACCACGCGCATTTCGTTGTAGCTCACCATAACAGCGAATTTTTTGGCCTTGGCTAAAAGTATTTTTTAGGCTCGCAGAAAAATGAAAAAACCGTAAATTAACCGAACCAGTACCATCACTAATAGTCACCAACAACATCCGGCGCTTGCCTTGCAGCACTTGATTAGCAACCACTTCACCAATAATATTGGTGTACATGTTAGGCAACAGATCACGAATAGCAGTCACTCGTGTACGATCTTCATAGCGCAACGGTAGATGAAATAATAAATCTTGTATGTTGAATAAATTAATTTTAGCTAATTTGGTTGATACACTTGGCCCAACGCCAGATAACGTTGACAAGGGAATATTGGCTAATTGAGTTAAACTATCCATAATAACAAACGTAAAGTTAATTCCGCTAAATAGCGGCGGTTAATCATCAAGATCTTGCCAGTTTTCTTTATTCATTTGCATTTTTTGCCACCATTCATCAGAGGCAACAATTTGTCCTTGTAAGTCTATTCCAGGATAAGGCAAGCCTTTACGTTGGCAAGCTTTTGCAAAAATGGGGTGGCCACCCTCAAATAATATTTGTTGACGACGCTGCTCTGATATCGTCGCTTGTGCATACATTCCCGCTAATTGACGTTGACGTTGCGCTTCATAGAGCGTAATTGCACAAGCAACTGACACATTGAGCGATTGCACCATACCAACCATAGGAATAATAATATGTTGATCGGCCAACGCCAATGCTTGCTCTGAAGCACCAAATTTTTCTTGTCCTAGCATTATTGCGGTAGGCTTGGTGTAATCAATCTCTCTAAAATCAACCGCAGTATCTGACAAATGGGTGACTAATACCTGCATATTTTGCTGCTTTAAAGCAGCGATAGCATCAGCTGTACTACTATAATTATGAACTTTAATCCAATTTTGGCTACCGGCTGCACTGCCGCCTGAGACCCGCATTTGCTCATTTTTCCAAATTGCATGTACATCACTAATACCAATAGCATCACACGTACGTACCACGGCGGCAAGATTATGGTTTTTATGCACACCTTCCATACAAACCGTTAAATCAGGCTGACGTTTATTGAGCATCTGTAAAATTCGTTGGTGTCGTTCTGGCGTCATCGTTCTTGCTCAATATTAATTTACAGATGGTAATTCTAAAATACCGTCAATTTCAATACCTACACCTTTCGGTAATTGTGATACGCCAATGGCGGCACGCGCCGGATAAGGTTCAGCAAAATAGCGGCCCATCACTTCATTAACGGTGGCAAAATTGGCTAAATCAGTCATATAAATATTCACTTTTACCATATCGTTAATGCTACCGCCCGATGCTTCACAAACAGCAACTAAGTTTTTGAACACCTGCTCTGCTTGCTCAGCAAAGGTATCGCCAACCACTAGCATAGTACTTGGGTCGAGTGGAATTTGACCAGATAAATACACGGTATTACTTACTTTTACTGCTTGGCTATAAGTACCAATGGCACTCGGTGCTTGGTCAGTTTTAATAATTGTTTTCATGATAATTTCTTCATTAATTGGGGTTATTTCAGTCGCGTCACTTTCTGGACATCAACCATTACTTTAATTTGTCGAATAATATCCGCTAAATGTTTACGGTCTCGACACGATATTTCCATTGAAATGGTGTATAAACTAGGGTCTTTTTCTTCTGTATGCAAGGAATGAACATTTGACTCACAGCGAGAAATAATATTCGTTAATTTTGCTAATGCACCTTGGTGATTAATAATTTCAATTTTCAAACCGGCAATAAACTCGCGATCGATTGCATTATCCCATTTTACCGGAAACAAATGTCCTTGTTCATGGCCTTTAATGTTTCTACAGCCCTGTTGATGTACCATCAATCCTTTTCCGGGGCTTAAATAAGCAACAATACTATCACCAGGAATAGGTCGACAACATTTGCCATAACTGACCATCATTCCTTCCGTGCCTTTAATTGGCATTTTACCTTTGTTTTCGCTTGAAGTTAACGCGTTTTCTTCAGTAAATTCATCGGTTAACCGACGTGCAATACCAATACTAAGGGCATTACCTAAACCAATATTAGTTAATAAACTATCTAAATCTTTATTGCCGGTTTCTTCAATAACCTGCTGAACTTTGTCAGTGGCAATATCAGATAAGTTTTGTTTACCCAAAGCATGATTCAACAAACGCAAACCTAAAGCTCTTGATTCAGTTTTTTCACGGCTACGTAAATAAGTACGAATTTGTAAGCGTGCTTTTGCCGTAACCACAAAATTAAGCCAAGTGGCGTTGGGTCTAGCAGATGCAGAAGTGACTACTTCAATAGTTTGACCAGTATCTAATGCTCGGCTCAATGGATACGGTTTACGATTAACTTTTACACCAACGCAAGAATTACCCACATCCGTATGCACCGCATAGGCAAAATCAACCGCAGTTGCTCCCATCGGTAATTCAATAATCCGCCCATCTGGCGTAAACACATAAATTTCTTGTGGGAATAAATCTGACTTAACGTTTTCAATAAATTCAAACGAATTACCCGCACTTTGCTGTAATTCCAACAAACTTTGCATCCAGCGACGCGCCTTAACCTGTGCTGTAGTCCCCGAACTTTCACCATTTTGTTTATATAACCAATGTGCTGCAACACCATTATCCGCCATTTGATCCATATCTTGAGTGCGGATTTGTATTTCAATGGGAATACCATGTGGGCCAATTAATGAGGTGTGTAACGATTGATAACCATTGCTTTTAGGAATAGCAATGTAGTCTTTAAAGCGAGTTTCAATTGGTTTATATAAATTATGCGCAGCACCTAATGCGCGATAACAATCATCAATTTTTGTATCTACAATAATACGAAACGCGTAAATATCCATCACATCATTGAACATCAATTCTTTATTGAGCATTTTACGATAAATAGAATACAGGTGTTTTTCGCGCCCTTTTACCTCGGCTTTAATACCAGTTTCAAGCAAGCGGCTTTCAATTTCTTGTTGAATATTATTAATAATTTCTTTGCGGTTACCACGTGCCTGAATGACTGCTGATTTTAAAGCTCTGGCTCGCATTGGATACAGTGCTTCAAATCCAAGCACTTCTAATTCATTTTTTATATTATGAATGCCCAACCGGTTGGCAATTGGTGCATAAATTTCTAATGTTTCATGCGCAATACGACGGCGTTTATCAGGGCGAAGCGAACCAAGGGTACGCATATTATGCGTTCTATCCGCTAGTTTAATTAAAATAACGCGAATATCTTGTACCATCGCTAAAAACATTTTACGGAAATTTTCCGCTTGCATTTCTTCTTTATTATCAAATTTTAATTTATCTAGCTTGCTAACCCCTTCCACTAAATCGGCAACAGTATCACCAAATAATTCGGCTAAATCATGCTTTTTAACATTAGTATCTTCAATCACATCATGCAGCAAAGCGGCCATTAAAGTTTCATGATCTAAATTCATTTTAGCTAAATTTAACGCTACCGCGACGGGATGAATAATATAAGGGTCACCACTCGCACGCAATTGCCCTTCATGTGCGTCACGCGCATAAATATAGGCTTGCTTAAGCAAGTCAACTTGAACTTTTGATAAGTAACTCGAAACGCATTCTTTTAACGGTTCAAATAGATACACCAATCGCTCCCAACAAGATTCACCGTAGAAGGTAAGACAACGTTTTAACTAATCAATAGAATACGTGGAATTTACGCGAAAGCCAACGCGTTATTCCAGTGTAAAAATAAAAAACGCGTAACAACCTAAGTTTATTACGCGTTTATCAAATAAGCGGTTAACGGTTAGTGATGACCACCAACAATTGCAGCAACAGCAGCAAATTCTGCCGAATCTTGGGCGATTTGCGCGCGTCGTTCACTTTCATCCATGACAGAATCATTAATTAATCCTGCTTCAATTTCTCGCAACGCAATGACGGTTGGTTTATCGTTTTCTCTATCCACTAACGGATCTTTCCCGCCCGTAGCTATCTGACGAGCACGACGAGAGGCAATTAATACCAAATCAAACCGATTACCAACAATTTTTACCGCATCTTCAACAGTTACGCGAGCCATTAAATTACCTCAAAGCCAAACTAGTTTATCGAATAGCCGTCTATTGTACTCAATTGTTAAATATTAGCCAATAGATCATTGAACAAAAGCTGATGTTTTTCCACTTGTCGTGCACATCTGAGCCGTTGACATTGTACAATAGTGATTAATTCTGCTAATGCTTGCTCAAAATTTTCATTAACAATAATGTAATCAAACTCTTGATAGTGTGAGCATTCTGCCTGTGCTTGTTGCATGCGAGCGGCAATAACGGTTTCGCTATCTTGGCCTCGATGGCGTAATCGACGAGCTAATTCTGCTTTAGACGGTGGAGCAATAAAAATAGTACTAACACTTGGTTTTTTACGCCGTACTTGCTGCGCACCTTGCCAATCAATATCAAGAAACACATCAATACCTTGTTGCAACTGTGCGTCAATGGCTTGCTCTGAGGTTCCGTAATAGTGTTCAAATACTTTGGCATATTCATAAAAACAGTGTTCAGCAATTAATTGCTCAAATTTTTCTACCGTCACAAAATGATAATGCACGCCATCAATTTCACCTGGTCGAGGTGCTCTAGTGGTATGCGATATCGATACTTGCATTGGCCAAACAGGAGTTTGTGCTGATTGTTGAGCAAGCAATGCGCTGATCAAACTTGATTTACCCGCACCACTAGGTGCAGATAAAATAAATAAATTTCCTTGAACCAAGATGGTCACTCTTTCATTGTCATTATTCGCTAATTATACCCATTCTTGTTAAAGATGCGACTTCAAGATATGAATTTGCATAGGATTTTAAAATAGGTAAGCACGATAATTTAAACGGTGAAATAACGGGCAAACGTGCGGTTTGCCCGACAACCAAGGAAATAATTATAGCACTTTAGCAATGGATGCAGCCAAGTAATCTACATTCGATAAAGCGATACCAGCAATACTCATACGGCTTGAACCAACCATATAAATACTATATTCACTTTGTAGTTGTTGCACTTGGGCAGGAGTAATACCTAAAAACGAAAACATGCCTTTTTGATGAGTAATAAAATCAAAGTTACGCGTAACACCATTCAAAGTTAATTTATCGACCAATAATTGCCGATTACCATTAATACGATCACGCATTTCTTGTAACTCAACATACCATTGCTGACGCAATTCATCAGAGCTTAAAATAGTTTCTACAATAGCTGCACCATGGGCTGGCGGCATTGAATAAATAACTCTTACATCTGACAATAACACCGACAAAGCAATATCGGTTGCAGCAGGAGTTGCACCAATAATAGAACAAGCGCCAATACGCTCACGGTACAAGCCAAAGTTTTTTGAGCAAGAACTACAAACAATCATTTCTTGCACATTATCGGCCATCAAACGTAAACCATACGCATCTTCATCAAGCCCTTCACCAAAACCTTGATAGGCCATGTCAATTAGCGGTAAAAAGCCTATCGATTTCGCTAATTCAACAACTTGTTGCCACTGCTGATTAGTTAAATCCATACCGCTTGGGTTATGACAACAAGCATGCAATAACACTACATCATCTGCTTTTACTTGCGCTAAACTAGCCAGCATTCCCTCAAAATTTAATGATTTTTGTTGATGATCATAATACGGATAGGTTTTAACGGTTAATCCTGCTGCTTGAAAAATACCGGTATGATTCGCCCACGTTGGATCACTCACCCAAATAGTTGCGCCTGCTTTACAAGACTTAATAAATTCGGCAGCCGCACGTAATGCGCCGGTTCCACCCGGTGCAGAAATAGTTCGCACCCGATTTTGGTCAATAACTTTGTGCTCGCCAAATACCAACTTGGTCATTTGCTCATTAAACAACGGCGACCCGGTTGGACCAATATAAACTTTAGTGTCTTCATGATCGGTACGATATTGCTCGGCTTTTTTCACACAATCGAGGATCGCAGTATGGCCAGCTTCATTTTTATATACGCCGACACCTAAATCAATTTTATGAGGATTTGTATCTTCTCTATATTTTGCCAATAACCCTAAAATAGGATCGGCTGGCATTGCCTGTAAGCTACCATACATGACACGAGTTACCTTATGAAAAATGCGAATGAAAAAATTCTGTTAACGTGTTGCATGATTCCACTATTCTCATACAACAGCCCTGATAGCATAGCGTAAAAGCACCACTTAGTTAATGTAAAAGTGGTTAAATTGGCGCATCTATTAATAAAAAAACTAACCCTCTCATAACGGTTAGTTATAGCCAAGTTGACAGCGATGTATAGAAAACTTGGCAATAAGCAGAAAAAGCGTAACTCAATTGAAGATCTATCGTATAAAATTTGCCTTAGAGCTAAACTAAAGTTGACGTTTTTTTTAGCTTACAGCAACCTGAAATAGACTGTATTGTGCAAAGAAAAGTCGCTCGATTATGGATATAAAGTGATCACTTATGCCACTTTGCTGACCTTTTTTTACGACTTAAAAAGCCGCCTCATAAGACGGTTTTGTGCCAATAACGGCCCCTTATGCTCGTATTTCAAGAGACTGAACATTACAAATAATTTTCTACCTACACGCAGTCAAAAGAGATAACTTGAACTACTATTGTAAAACGTTTTCAAACTGCCTTTTTGTTTGGATCCATTGTTTAGGCGAAGCTCCATACATTCGTTTGAATTCTCGGCTAAATTGTGAAGAGCTTACGTAACCGACTTCCATTGCAGCCACATTAACATTCATGCCTTCGGATATTTTCATTGCTGCATTATTTAGCCGCATTGATTTAACAAACTGTATTGGTGACATATTGGTTGCTTGTTTGAACTTGCGATGAAATACTGCACGACTCATCCCAATGTAGTCAGCCATGTCTTCGATAGTGATAGCGTCACTTAGATTAGAAGATAGATATTCGATTGAGCGAGCTATTTCGTTTCCTACACCAAATGTACGTTTAAATGCGTATCCGGACTCACCCTTTAAAATAGCGTAATAAAGCTCTCGTAATCTACTTTTACTCAGTATTGCTAAGTCAGTCGGGTTTTCTACTAACAACAAAAGTCTATAAAGTTCATTACAAAGACCGTTATCCCAATTGGCGGTTAACAAACCTTGCGAGTGTTGAGCTCTTTTAGGCATTTTAATTACATCTTTAGCGCTTTCCATTTCAAGGACTAGCTCTGTCATTAGCTGATTATTTATAGAGATATAAACACCCATCAGAGGATTTTCAGACGAAGCTTTAGGGGTGCCAGCCTCTATAGGCATCGACATGGTGCAACAAATGTACTTGCTATTATCGTAAAAATGCTTATCGCCATTCCAAACAGCTTCTTTAGAGCCACTGACAATGGCTGTTAGTGACGGTTCATAAATCGCGGGTGCACATCGAATAGATTCAGTTATTTTAAATAGCTGCACACCTTCAATACCTGTTTCTACCATGCCATTTTCACTGACTTTGGTGTCAACAAATTTTTTAATTAACTCTTTAGACATATAGCGTATATCTCTTCAGTTCTATTGTGCTAAAAGTAGCAGTAGAATTGCTAATTATAAACCATGTGATACAAATAGGCATATATTAGCGAGCATTTTACCTATTAAAGCGTTATCAATGATTTTATAGTGCACATATGTAAAGCGAAGAAATTAAGCAGTGGAAGGTAAATTATGGCTATCTCAAATCAATTTGGCGCTAAAGGGTGGACTCCTGAAAGACTCGGCTCACTTGCTGGTAAAACCTATGTAATTACTGGCGCTAATACAGGTGCAGGGTTTCAAGCAACGCGTATATTGTTGTCTAAAGGGGCTAAGGTCGTAATGCTAAATCGAAACCCTGCTAAATCAGAAGCTGCTATAACAGAATTAAAAAAGGAGTTTGGTGAGACTGCTCAAGTTAGTTTCATTGTGATGGATCTGGCAGATCTTGCTTCGATACGTGGAGCGGCTTCAGAAGCCCTCAAAAATATCCCTCAAATTGATGCCTTAATATGTAATGGTGCAATCGCACAAGTTGCCGAGCAACAACTTACTGTAGATGGCTTTGAAAGCCAACTAGGCGTCAACCATTACGGTCACTTCTTATTGTGTGGACTACTATTTAATAGAATTGAAGAATCACACGGACGCATCGTCGTTGTATCTAGTGAAGGCCATAAAATGGGGCTAAGAACCATGCAATTTGACGATATGAATTGGGATAAAAACTATCATCCAAATAAAGTTTATAGCCAAAGCAAGTTAGCACAAATGATGTTTGCCTATGAGCTACAAAACAAATTAAAAGCATCAGGCAAACAGGTGAAAATGTACGTTTGCCATCCGGGAGCATCAAACACTTCACTAATTAGAGAAAGCGCAGGTTTAGCAACACGATTATCATGGGCTTTTATGGTTAAGATTGGGCTTGCCCAAAGTGCTGAAAAAGGTGCGTATCCGGAAGTTATGTGTGCCACTGAAGATAACTTGAAGGAGCGGGCGTACTACGGCCCAACAGGACTATTAAATTTTGGTGGTCCAGTGGGTGAATGCAAGCTTGAATCATTTGTTTTAGATGAAGAGGTATTAACCAAGTTGTGGACGCTATCCGAAAAAGAAACCTCATTTAGTTGGCCGTTATAATTCAGCAAGTAAAGTAATCATGTTAAGACAAAAACCGATAAAGTCACTAATTTCAATTGTGGGGACTCTTATGTTAACGCCGACAACTTCATTAGCCAACGATCATACCAATAACCTATCAAGTAAACATGAAACCGTAATTGATAGCGATGGAAATTCCTATCGCAGCGTGAAAATAGGTGAGCAAATATGGCTGGCTGAAAACTTACGTACTACAAAGTTTCAAAATGGCACCATGGTAAGGCATTAGTAACAGTCAGCGCTATTTTACCTAGCCTCAAACAATAAACCAAGCAAATTTACGGCTACTACGGAATAGCCGTGACTAAAAATCATAAACCAACCAAAGTAATGTTCATTTGTGCCAAGGAAACCATAGCTCGCCCATTGTCGCTTTACCTTTTGCTCAAAAACTAAGTCTAGCCACGCCATCACTATGTTGACTTCATAATAGTGGGTGGCTTATTTAATTGTAATTGGACAACGAATGAAAGTTATAAGGGAGCAATCAAAATGTACCTGCTCAAGCTCCCCCTTAAACAAAAAAAGCTTAGGAAATTCCTAAGCTTTTTAAAATGAACAACCAAAGTTTTAAATTAATTAATGCTGAAATCGATTTTCAACACTTTCAGGTGAAAGATCTGCAGAGGCAAACTGAACAATACTTTCGGTATCACCATAATCTTTAGCTAATGCACCAAGGTTCTTGATTTCTCCGACAACATCTTCATATACTTTCATGAACTCATGTTTACGATGAACAGGCTTTTCAAATGCAACCAATGCCTTTTCTGCTTGAACTACATCAGAATCAATCAATTTTTTCAATCGACTAATCCAAGTTTCTCCATGCTCCATAGCAAGTAATACATTTTTTTGTTCAAAGGCCAATGGCCTAATAATTCGATAATTATCGTCAATTTTAGTTACTAAAGGAACAGAAATATCAAATATACCAGCTTTAAGGTTCTGCTTAGTATAACGAATACCAGAAGGTAATTTAGACGTTAATTGTTTCTTCAAAGCTCGAACCATTAACTGTTCTTTATATTCTTTACTTTCAGCGAAATTGCGACCGATCAAGCGTTCATATAGCTTCTCTAATGCAATATTGATATTGTCGGTCAACAAAGCTCCTATTTCACCAAAATGCAAAACCGATTCTCTGGTTCTGGTAACTTCTTTAAAGTAATCAACCAAGCTTTTACCTTGAATATGGTTATGCACAAGGTAATTTTTAATTCTCTTAAGTTCCTCTTCAAAACCTTCAATAGCATGTTTATATACAACACCATCTAAATCATCGAAAAAATGAGTAACTCTTTTAAATGACTTAGGTGCTAATTTGAAGTCATACAAACCTAATTTTGGAGCTATTACTACTACACCAACATTGGCAAATTCTCTAGTTTCGGCAAAGGGCATAAATCGAACAACAGCGTACATGCACTGTGCATTATTCTTAAACGTTAAATTTTTGTAGTCATTCATTTCAGTCCCTCCCAAAATTGTTTGTTTTGATATTCATCTAATATTAGCTTCATTTCGTCTATAAGACCATCAAAATTAGCTACACCTTCTTTCCAATCATCAGGAATATCCGCGATTAGATCATCCCAACTAGTCAACGCTCGTTTTATTCTGTCTTCATAACTTTGCTGTAACTCATAATCAATTTGAGCAGGCCAAAATTGGCTACTAACGTGTAGTTTGTGATGATTTTCAATCAAAAACTCTTTATCAAACGCCAAATTATGATCCAATACAATCACGTCTAAATTTGATTGTTGGTAGAATAAATTAGGGTTGCCAGATAATTCAGTTAAGTTTCTATCAGCGTTACGTATCCAATAGTCAAAAACATACAGGTCTTGTAATTTATTTTTAGGAAAACCTTGAAGCTGCTGATAATTGACTTCCTGCAAGTCTGAGATATGTTCAGAACCAAATGCCATTCCTTCACCAATTTCAAACTTATAGTCATCATTGTATTCCAGCAAAGAACCATCAACATAAACTAGTTCGCAGTCAGGTATAGGTAACCCAATGTTCTGTCCCAATTTGCCAAACAACCACTCTTTAATGCAGCCTTCAAAACCAGCTCTCAGCCGTTTGATTACATACTTTTTATCATTATCAGCCAAGCAAAGGTAAGGAGCAGTTGCACCTTGCTGCATTTGGTGGAGGATTTCTACTATACAAATCAAAATTAGTCTATCCTTACTAATTCAACATAATTAGGTTATTAGGTTCAGCCCAACTAAATCAATGGAGTCATTGTTGTTGATAATATTAATTCCGCACCAAAACAGCAATAGGCTCAAGTGCTTAACTTTGTATGTTAGTATTTTCGTTAACACATTTTGGGCAGAAATTAGTTGGCTGAACGTCTGCATTGTAGAGTTAAGTTAGTAATTTCGACTTTGAGTTATTGTCTCAAAGTCGCTCTAAGAAGACATTAAGCTTTTCATGCGATTAGGTCAGCAATGCGCACAAAGTGAATCAATATTATAAATTATTGAACAGCTGTTTATCGCTCTTATGAGGCCATTCAACATTTGCATAAAAGCAGATAATAATATTGAGCATAACAGATCCCATCAGGGCTATTAATTAAAATATTGCGCACAATCGGCTATTATATAGAGGCTGTTTTAACGTTCAGATTAGAATGCTGTATTGTCAAGATCAAAGGTTTGGCTAGTATCTTTGGGGATTTTTAGTGTGTATAGGGCTCTCTCGTCTGAACGCCAGCCAGCATACTGTAGTGGTCAACTAATTTTGGCCACGGATTTGTATTCAAGCCAGTATCTTTTCTCTGACTCATTCGGTGTTAACCCTCCGTTATAACTGTGAGGCCTAACTTTGCTGTAATATCCAATGATGTAGTTAACAACTGAGTTTTCAGCTTCAATAAATGAGCGATAATTTCGGCTCGTGTATGTACTGCCTTGATCTGAATGGAACATAACCCCTTTGGGGCGTCCTCTCGATTCAAACGCCATCGATAATGCTTTCGCTGCTAACTTTGTGTCTGGTGAGTATGACATTGCCCAACCCACTAGCTTTCGTGCAAATAAGTCTATAACTACGGCCAGGTAAGCCCAACGAGTTCCCGTCCAAATAAACGTTATATCCCCACACCAAACTTGATCAGGCTGACATACGGCAAACTGTCGCTCCAGTGTGTTGGGTATCGCTACATGCGGCTGTGCTGCTTTCTTATATTTATGACTTGGAAGTTGGCAACTGACTAAGCCTTGCTCTTTCATCAAACGAGTAGCCACATAACGACTAATAACCAAGCCTCTTGTTGTCGCAATAACCGAAATGGTTCGAGCACCAGCCGAGCTATTACTTTCAGCATGAATACTTTTTACCATAGCAAGTGCTTTAACCTCTTCAGGTTTAATACGTTTACCTTGCTTTGCCCAATATTTATAGCTGCTGCGATGAATATTAAACACATCACAACAACGTTTAACAGCATGACTCCCTTTAAGGGCTTTGATTATCGTGAACTGTTCAGAGAGTCCGACATCAAGAGAGCCGTAGCCTTTTTTAGAATTTCCTTTTCTTCTTCGATACGTGCGATGTACTTTTTAAGCTGACGAATTTCAAGTTGGTCTGGCGTTAATGGCATTGCTTTACTTGTGATGCCATTACGTTCACTTTTTAACTGACGAACCCATTTATCTCATGATGATTTACCAACATCCATCGCTTGAGCAGCCTCAACGACAGAGTAGTTTTTATCAACGACTAATTGAGCACATTCGAGCCTGAATTCTGGTGTGAAATTGGGTCTTGTTCTTTTTGTCATGGTGTCACCTAAAGTTTGATGAGGTGCATAATAACACCTCTAGTTAGGTGGCCAAATT
>Ga0316206_1002190_pt1 | contig 13935 bp, 9 predicted proteins | sample 6monthpyrite_MG_FD_204942 | JGI IMG/M metagenome (GOLD analysis project Ga0316206, IMG submission 204942) | Microbial mat bacterial communities from mineral coupon in-situ incubated in ocean water Damariscotta River, Maine, United States -... | ecosystem: Environmental > Aquatic > Marine >...
GATTTAACACAACAGGCGGCTACGCGCCGGGATATGCAACAGGAATTATCCGAATACCGTGATGATGACACGGAAGGCTTGATCAAGCCTCAGAAAGTACTCTGGGATGTTCGTCAGGCCATGGGTGTTGACGATATTTTGTTATCAGACGTAGGTGCTCACAAAATGTGGATTGCACGTCATTATCAATGCCATGAACCGAACACTTGCCTGATACCCAATGGTTTTTGTTCCATGGGGTTTGCGTTGCCCGGTGCGCTAGCTGCAAGCATTGTTCATCCGGATAAACATGTATTATCTATTTGTGGTGATGCCGGTTTTATGATGAATGTGCAGGAAATGGAAACAGCAAAACGTATCAATTCCAATATCGTTGTGATGGTATGGGAAGATAACAGCTATGGACTGATTGCGTGGAAGCAAACCAATGAGTTCGGCCGACATACGGATTTATCATTTAATAATCCGGACTGGATGCAGCTGGCCAGTGCCTTTGGCTGGCATGGTCATCATGTTACCAAAAGTCGGGATTTACCGGGAACTTTGAAAACAGCATTAGATGAAACAGGTCCCAGTCTGATTGTGCTTCCAATAGACTATGGTGAAAATATGAAGCTGACCCAGCGTCTGGGTGATATTGTTTGTCCTATCTAAGTAGTTAAAAAGGAAACGTTAATGCCAGAGAATTACCCATTATTGATTCCGGGAGTGGGGTCGACAAAGACAAAGATAACGGTGACCTCACCTTACGATGATACGGTGATAGCAACACTGGATGCAGCAGATGCAAATGCAGTCGAGCGGGCATTGGCAACAGCCAGTGATATTTTTGCAGACCGGTCTCGCTGGTTATCTGTAACCGAGCGTATTGCCATATTAAAGAAAACAGCTGAACTGATGGCTGAACAGGCAGAAACACTGGCGCAGGAAGCAGCGCATGAGGGTGGCAAGCCCTTGATAGACTCACGCGTTGAAGTAGCACGGGCTATTGATGGTGTTTACAACTGCATAGAATGCATGCGTGTTGACAGTGGTCGCGAAATTCCAATGGGGATAAACCCGGCTTCAGAGCATCATGTTGCATTTACACGTAAGCAACCGATCGGTGTGGTTGTTTCCGTCAGTGCATTTAATCATCCATTAAATCTGATCGTACATCAGGTTGGCCCGGCGGTTGCCAGTGGTTGTCCGGTGATTATTAAACCGGCAGAAGATACCCCCTTGTCCTGTTATCGTTTTGTTTCATTATTGCGTGAAGCCGGTTTGCCGGAAGCGTGGTGTCAGGCACTGGTAGTCGCTGATCTGGACGTAGCTACAAAACTGGTTACGGATGCGCGGGTTGCTTTTTTCAGCTTTATTGGCAGTGCCAGAGTGGGATGGTCTTTAAGAAGTCAACTGGCACCCGGTACGCGTTGCGCGTTAGAACACGGCGGGGTTGCCCCCGTGATTATGGCAGCAGATGCAGATCTGGATGATGCATTGCCTTTATTGGCCAAGGGTGGTTTTTACCATGCGGGGCAGGTGTGTGTTTCTGTGCAGCGTGTTTTTTGTCATCAATCGATTGCGCGCGATGTTGCAGACCGTTTGGCCGCGCTGGCAAAACAACAGGTCGTTGGTGATCCGCTGGATGCAAAAACAGAAGTGGGGCCGCTGATTCGTCAACGAGAAGTGAGTCGGGTTGCTCAATGGGTAGATGATGCTATTAAAGAAGGTGCCGAGTTATTAGCTGGCGGAATGGCAACGGGAAACTGTTATCAACCAACGGTACTTTTTCAACCATCGTCTGATTCAATGGTGTCGCAAAATGAAATTTTCGGGCCGGTGATTTGTGTCTACAGTTATGAAAATATGGACGAAGCATTGTTACAGGCGAATAGTTTGCCGTATGCTTTTCAGGCTTCAGTATTCACAAAAAATATCGATGCTGCATTAAAAGTGCATGAACAGATCAATGCAAGTGCGGTGATGGTAAATGATCACACGGCTTTTCGTGTTGACTGGATGCCTTTTGCCGGCTTAAAGCAATCGGGGCTGGGGACAGGGGGTATTCCTTATACCTATGATGATATGCAGGTTGATAAAATGATGGTGATTCGTTCTGCAAAAATCTGATATTGAATAAAAAAAATAAGATGAAGTCAGTGATTTATTATTTCTTAATATAACAGTCTATCTAGACAGTTTTTTTATTTTCTACCGCCTCAACAAACCCCATGTCTTCCAGAATAGTATAGCTGGCAGGTAATACTAAAAGAGTCAGGAAGGTCGAGGCAATCATTCCGAATACGACACTGGCAACCAGCGGTACAAGAACCTGAGCTTGCAGACTGGTTTCCAGTAATAATGGGAACATGCCGGCGATAGTCGTAATGGATGTCAGGAAAATAGCACGGAAACGATCCCTCACTGCCTGGCCTGCAGCATCATGTAGTTGCATACCTTCCCGGCTGCGAATTTTCACGTATTCTACCAGCAGAATTGAATCGTTTACGACGATGCCCGCCAGAGACACAAAGCCAATCATGCTCGGTAAAGTAAGATCCAGCCCCATGAGCATGTGACCCCAGATAACGCCGATGAGTGCCAGTGGAATATTGATTAAAACGATCAATGGTTCTCTGTAATTACGAAAGATCAGGCTTAATAGCAGGAAAACTCCGGCAATCCCGGCAATAAACCCACTTAATACTGAGGTATTGGTTTCCCTGGAATTTTTTACCTCACCTTCCAGACTGAAAACCAGTCCGGGATATTTTTTTTGTAGCTGTGGCAGGAAGCGCTTTTTAGTATCGTTGAGAACGACGTTGGTATTGGTGAGTTCACTATCAATGTCACCAGAGATGGTAATAGTTCGTTGATGGTTAATACGAATAATTCGTGAGAATTCACGTGCTTCATTAATTCGGGCGATGGCCGCGAGTGGTATGGTTTTTCCCTGCTTGGAAATGACCGTGAGATTTTCAAAATCGCGCAATGCGCTTTTCGGTTTGCTATCCAGCTTAACATTGATCTCATAGGCTTCATGTCCCCGATAGATATCGCTGACTTTGATGCCCTGATACGCAGCACGCATCTGTAGTGAGAGTAGCCGTGAGTCAAGCCCTGAGTTCAGGGCGCCCGGGTAGAGACTGACACTGAATTGGGGTTTGCCCGGGCGAAGATTATCCATGACATTCGATACGCCTGCATAGCCCTTTAGCCAATTTTGTAATTCCCAGGAAGCCCTGGATAGTTGATGCAGGTTTTGGCTTTGCAAACGTATGGAAATGGGTTGTCCTGCAGGGCCGAAGGCGGGTTCCTTGTATTGAACGGAAATAGCATCAGGAATAGCAGGCGTGGTGTCTAACCATATACGTCTGAGATCATTGAGTGAATTAGTGCGTATCTCGGCATCCAGTAGATCAAGACTTATTGTGACCAGGTGAGCACCTTGTTCGCCGGCATCGGTATTTGTGCCAAATGAGACTTGTATATTTCTGACCAGTTTTCCCTGTTTTTCCGGAGGGAGTTTCGCCAGTGATTTCTTCAGGCTTTCCAGAAGTATTGATGTGACTTGTTCAGTGCGAGAGAAGGGTGTGCCTTGTGGCATGATAATACGCACATCAAGAATATTTCCTTCCAGGTCTGGAAAGGATTTAAATTTAATGAAACCTGCCGGGATCAGGCTAACGGAGATGATGAACAGAGCAATGACTCCACCCAGAACAGCATAACGATAGCGAATGGCCATATCACCCATTGATCCCACGTGATTACGCAGGAGATCGAAACGTGTTTCGAATTTATTTCGCCAGTTGGCACGATGCTGGTTATGATGACGTTCCAGAGAATGTTGCAGGTGGTGAGGCAGGATCAGGAAAGCTTCGATCAGGCTAATAGTGAGGACGCTAAGTAATACTACTGGTAATACTCCCATAATCTGCCCCATGTCACCTTTAAGGAACAATAGACTGCCAAACAGTATTGCTGACGTGGTGAATGATGAGAATACGCCGCGGGCAACTTTACGAATACCATCTATTGATGCCTTTAACGGGCTTTTGCCATTTCGGTATTCGGATTCAATACTTTCGGATATAACAATTGCATCATCCATCAGAATGCCGATGGCCATGAGAAGCGCAACCATCGATATCATATTTATGCTGATACCGAAGATACTCATGGTAACCAGACCTCCGATAAAGGAGATAGGAAGCCCCAGCGCAACCCAGAATGTATAACGCCAGGAAAAAAACAAAAGCAGGGACAGTGTGGCAAGGAGCAAACCCTGCCATCCATTTTTCAATAGCAAATTCAGACGATCCTGGACGATAGAAGCACTGTCCTGTGTGATAACCAGACGGGTGGTCTTTGGTAGCCGGGCATTTTCCGCATCAACAAACTGTTTGACGGAGTTATACACGTTGAGTGTATCATCGGTGATATTTTTACTGATCTTCAGGATTGCAGCAGGTTTACCATTCAGTTCTGTGCGCATTTCCTCGTCGGTAAAGTCATCAATGATGCGAGCTATTTCACCCAGACGCAATTGCGCACCATTTACGTTATCAAGGATAATCAGATTTGCCAGTTCATATACGTTGCGCCGTTCATTGATAAAACGGATCTGGTAAGAACGATCACTGGTATCCATAGTGCCGGCGGGCATATCTATCGACTGGTTTTTTATGCGGTTAGCGATATCTTCAATACTTAATTGATATTGGCGCAGACTATCAGGTTTGATCAAAACGCTAAGCTGGTGAGTTGAAAAACCCGATACAGTTACAATCGGTATATCTGGCAGAGCCAGCAGACGACCCCGGTAATATTCTGCCAGCGCCTTTAGTTCTGGCTGGGTCAGGTTTGCACTGATGGCTACACTGACGACCGGTTTTGTGCGCCCCAGTTCCTCAACCACAGGTTCCTCTGAATTATCAGGGAAATCTGAAATACCATTGATGGCAGCGTTGACGTCATCCAGAAATTGCTGAATGTTCCCCGCTTCCTGCATTTCGAGTGTCAGTATGCCAATATTGTCACGGGCTTCACAATGTTGTTCTTTCAGGAAACTGATGCCATCAGTGGCATCTTCCAGACGATTGCAAATGCCTTTTTCGACTTCACTGGGGCTGGCTCCCGGGTAAGCAACAGTGACCTTTACCTTGTTGGTGTCAATTTCAGGGAAGGTTTCCCTGTTTAATGTGGGCAGCACAAGAAATCCGGCTATCAGAATCGCAAACATAAGAATATTTGCTGCGGTCTGATGACTGGCAAAATACCGGATCACGATTAATGTGTTCCGCTGGCGCGTTCAGCTAATTTTTTTTCGTAGTCGCGGGCAATGATCGGAGTCAATGGCATGCCTTCAATAACAGGCACTAAATCATTAATGATAATTTGGTCGCCTTCTTGCAAGCCGTTACGCACAACCACCAGATCGCCCTGATGCTGCTGAATGCTGATAGCTTTGATCTGCAAGCGTTTATCTTTAGAAACAACATAGACTCGCCCGTGGTGTATGGCTTTGCGTGGAATGACAATAGCCTGTCGTTGAGGTGCATAGAGTTCAACGGCAGTGAACATGCCTTTCAGCAATGGGGGTCTTCGACCAGGAATTACTTTCTCATATGGCCGGTCTATTCCTACGACAATACCGAGGGTCCGGCGAACAGGGTCAATGGATTCGCTCAGGCGTAAGACCTTTGCGTCCCACCAGGCATCAGGCATATCACCGACCAGTTTCACCCGTGCTGACAGGTTTAGTCTGCTGAGTACCGTTTGGGTAACTCCCATGGTTGGTCTGTTAAATGTTTTTCCTTCCAGGTGAGTGACCAGAGAACGCATATGCAAAACCGGTAACTGTGCGTTGATCTCTACGGCATTGATATCAAGAGCTTCAAACAGCGTTGTACCTACACTGACAAACTGATCTTTTTCGATGAAAATTGCACCGATCCGCGCACTGAAGGGTAAGGTAATAATAGTACGACCCAGTGTCGTTTTCTGGCCTTTTACCTGTTCTTTGGCACGGGTCATCTGAGCTCGTATAGTTGCTTTTCGGCTGGCGTAGCCGTTGAGCTTCCCTTGTAGTTCAGAAACTTGTTGTCGCAGCTGAATGACTTTTTGTTCTTCTGTATCCAGGTTTGAGCGGGCAATCAGTTTACGTTTCCAGACACTGCGGATGCGTTCGAGTTCTTTTTCACCTACCTGGAGGTTATTTTTTGCCAGTGCCAATGAACGACGGGTTGTTTGTTCTTCGACCTGGACTTGCTTGAGAGAGGATTGACTGGCCGCCAGGTCAGCCTGGGTTTGCTTCAGCGTGACTTTGTAATCTTGCGGGTCAACACGTATGACTACAGTTCCGGCCGGTATGCTGTTACCTTGTTTGAGATCCGGATGTACATAGCTGATTTTGCCACTGACTTCGGACAAGGTTTTCAGCGTTATCTTAGGCTCTACATTACCATAAGCAATAACCTTTGCGCGAAAGGGAATGCGTTTTGCTGTTATTGTCTGGACACTTTTGCCGGGCATTGTTACGCCAGCATGTTTCAGAGGAGAGCGACCCTTTACTAACACAATGGCAATGAGCAGACCAAGTCCAATGGCGACAAACAAAATGTAGGGTTTTTGCAGATATTTGTTCATAGCCGAATTACTCAATAGTTATTGTTTGAGTTTGCATGTGTAATGTAACACAAGGCGTCTTTTGTCGACAATAAGCCTTAATTGACAGCATACCAACATTAAAATTGGTATTATTTACAAGCTGTCAGTATGTAGTGGTTTTGTTAGAATTGTTTCATGTATATCAAAAAAATCCAGATCAGGACACAAGGTCGTGGTAGTTACGACATGACCTCGCAGGTCCAGTCTCTTGTCAGTGACAGTGGGATAATGAAAGGCCTGTGTCACATATTTGTTCATCACACCAGCGCATCACTGATGTTATGTGAAAATGCAGATCCGGCAGTGCGGGCCGATCTGGAACGTTTTATGGCCAGGTTGGTACCCGATGGAGACCCGTTGTTTGAACATGTCGATGAAGGTCCGGATGATATGCCGGCACATATACGCAGTATCATCACCACAAACGATATGACAATACCGGTACAGAATGGTCGATGTGACCTGGGTGTCTGGCAAGGGGTCTATCTATGGGAGCATCGTACTGCCGGGCATCGCCGTCATGTAACCATCAGTGTGCAGGGGTAGTGAAAGTACTGCTTTGTAGGAGCGAATTTATTCGCGAATGAATACCGTTTATATATTTTTCATTTGATTGGCACTATGTTCGCTCCTACAGGTGTTTTTGTCAGGGAGCGATAAGTATTTTAGCCATATCCAGTTCAACAATTTCAAATTTCATTTCTTCAAGATCAGCTATAATGTAGGTTGAAGGTGCACCGATCCCGGCTACCGTGCCCGGATCTACCAGAACAGTTTTGTTACCTTTAATATTGTCTACCCAGTCGACATGTGCCTTGTGGTCATGGCCGAAACAGACCATGTCCCAGTCGCCGGTCGTCGCCATGGCTTCGGCGTAGTGTGGGTAGTGAACAATAAAAATTTTTCTGCCGTTCATTTCTATTCCGGCATCCTGACCATGATAGATTAACTGGCCACCTGATTTATCAGCCATACGATGTAGCGTAGACATATCACCCGTGTTGTTTCCATGGATAACATGAACGGGCAAGTCAAACTCACGCGTTACGTTCAGTGTACTGGGTGCAACCACATCACCGCAGTGAATGACGGCTTCTGCCCCGCGTTGTTTGGCATCAGCAACGGCGGCTTTCAATAATTTCAGGTTATCGTGACTGTCCGATACAACACATACCTTCATCAGAAGCAGGGCTTTTCTGGTTCTGCCTGAAAACGGCGGATGCTGGCATTGATTTCAGCTTTGGCCTCTTCAGGACCAAACCAGCCTTCAATCTTGACCCATTTGTTGGGTTCGAGGTCTTTATAGTGCTCAAAGAAGTGTGCAATCTGCTGGATAAGTAAAGGCGGCATGTCTTCCGGATTTTTTACCGTACGGTAAAGCGTACACAGTTTATCAATGGGTACAGCCAGAATTTTAGCATCTTCACCGGCTTCGTCAGTCATTTTTAAAATACCCACCGGGCGACAGGCGATTACGGAGCCGCTTATCAGAGGGACGGGAGTCGCCACCAGAACATCAGCCGGATCACCGTCATCAGACAGCGTATGTGGAATATAACCGTAGTTACACGGATAGTGCATGGCTGTATTCATAAATCGGTCAACGAACATCGCGCCGGTTTCTTTATCGACCTCATACTTCACCGGATCACTGTGTGAAGGAATTTCGATAATGACGTTGATTTCGTCAGGGACATTGTTGCCTGATGAGACTCTGTCCAGATTCATGTTTACCACCCGCTAGCCAAAAATAAGGTCGGCAATTATACCGATATCAATACAGGAATGCACGGTCAGCGGGAGGGATATTTTATATAGACATTAATATAGTGTGGTTTATCTGTCGTTATGTCTGCAAAGGAATGTAAAACACCAGACATAAAAAAAGCCTCTCCCTTTGCGGGAGAGGCTTAGCCTACAGAGTTTATATAAGTGGTACTGCAGGCAAGATTGGTACGATCAATAAAGCAACGATATTGATAATCTTGATCAGTGGGTTAACAGCAGGACCCGCAGTATCTTTGTAGGGGTCGCCAACCGTATCACCGGTAACTGCGGCTTTATGGGCGTCAGAGCCTTTGCCGCCATGATGACCATCTTCGATATACTTCTTGGCATTATCCCATGCGCCACCACCGGTGGTCATAGAAATCGCTACGAACAGGCCGGTAACGATGGTGCCAATCAGAAGGCCACCTAACGCTTCACGTCCCAGGATCAGACCAACAGCCAGTGGAACGGCAATGGGTAGCAGTGATGGAATAATCATTTCCCTGATGGCAGAACGAGTCAGCATATCAACAGCTTTGGAATAATCCGGTTTCTGACTATGATCCATAATGCCGGGCATTTCCTTAAACTGACGACGTACTTCATTTACGATGCCTCCGGCAGCACGACCCACGGCTTCCATCGCCATTGCACCAAACAGATAAGGAACCAGTCCGCCGATGAACAGGCCGATGATAACCATATGGTTATCCAGCGAGAAGTTGAGTGCAGTACCACCTTTTGCATCCAGAGCATGGGTATAATCTGCAAACAGAACCAGAGCAGCCAGTCCGGCAGAGCCGATCGCGTAACCCTTGGTGACCGCTTTAGTGGTGTTACCTACTGCATCCAGCGGGTCAGTGATGTTACGGATTTTCTCATCCAGTTCTGCCATTTCGGCAATGCCACCCGCGTTATCAGTGATAGGGCCATAGGCATCCAGTGCAACAATAATACCGGTCATGGACAACATCGCTGTCGCACCAATGGCAATACCATATAAACCGGCCAGTTCATAAGTACCCCAGATCGAGGCGCAGATAACCAGTACAGGGGCCGCGGTAGATTTCATTGAAACGCCCAGACCGGCGATAACATTGGTACCATCACCTGTGGTAGAGGCTGCTGCAATCCGTTTAACCGGGCTATATTCGGTGGCGGTGTAGTATTCAGTTATCACTACCATCGCCGCCGTAAGACCCAGTCCGATTAATGTGCAGTAAAAAAGGTCCAGATTTGAAACAGTCAGTCCTTCCAGAGACAGGCTGGCTGGCATCATGGCTTTAGTCACAAAATAGAAAGCAATGGCTGCAAGAACCGCCGCGACGATCAGGCCACGGTACAGCGCATTCATAATCTTGCCACCTTCACGTGCCTTGACAAAAAAAGTACCGATAATCGACGCGACGATAGACGTCCCGCCCAGAACCAGCGGGTAAATAGCGGCAACGGCATTGTCCTTGATTAACAGTGTACCCAGTAACATAGTCGCAACCACGGTTACGGCATAGGTTTCGAACAGGTCAGCAGCCATACCTGCACAGTCACCGACGTTATCACCCACGTTATCAGCGATAACGGCGGGGTTGCGTGGGTCGTCTTCCGGAATACCGGCTTCAACCTTACCCACAATATCAGCACCGACATCAGCACCTTTGGTAAAGATACCGCCACCGAGTCGGGCAAAGATGGAAATCAGTGAACCACCAAATGCCAGTCCAACCAGCGGGTGAATCGGGTCAGCAACATTCATCTGTAGCATAATGGCGTAGAAGCCGGAAACCCCCAGTAATGCCAGACCAACAACCAGCATACCGGTGATAGCGCCACCACGGAAAGCAACCTGCATCGCAGCGTTGATGCCATGATTGGCAGCTTCAGCGGTACGTGAATTAGCGCGCACGGAGATGTTCATACCAATATAACCGGTCAGACCTGACAGAACAGCACCCACGGCAAAACCGTAAGCAGTGTTATGATCGAGCCCGAAAAATAACGCGATGAACAAAATAACGCCGACGATACCGATAGCCGTGTATTGTCGATTCAGGTAGGCTTTGGCACCTTCTTGTATAGCAGCGGCAATTTCCTGCATACGTTCGTTGCCCATGGGCTTGGCAAGTATCCATTTAATCGAGAGTATGCCGTACGCCAATGCGAGCAAGCCGCTGACGATGGCAATCGTGAGACCATCAATACCAAATATCATCTTTATTTCCTCCGGTAACAATTATATGTTCCTGAACTTGTCGTTCGATCAGGTGATGTGTTTCAAACTTGTCGCAGTTTAAACAAGTATGTAACGATCTGTAATGACTTGCATCAAGTTATTATCAGACATAAAAAAAGCCTCGATATTATCCGAGGCTTTTAAAATTCCAGAATTCGGTTACCTGTATTAAAGCCGAATATCCACCCCCCATCAAGGCATTGATGGCGAGTAATTTATTGATTTTATCAAGTGTCATGTACGCATTGTTGTACAAATTTGCGCATTTTGACAGGTGAATTAGTTTATCTATGTTTAAGCAGGATTTATGATAGGCAAAAATTAACGAAGGGGGCAAAAGCCCCCTTCGTGTTATCAAGTAAATACAATGACTTACTTGACTTCGAAGTCCGTACCCGTTTTGGTTTTAACGGCAATTTTTTTCAGTTGCACGTATTTGGGCAGGCCATCTTTACCGTATGGAGGATAATCTTCACCCTGCATCAGTGGAGCCAGATAGTCGCGACATCTTTTGGTGATACCGAAACCGTCTTTTGTGATGAAGCTCTTAGGCATCATTTTTTCGACATTTGCTACTCTGGACAGCTTGGCTGAACCGATTGTCCATTTATATGGCTTGTTAGATTTACGAACGATTGTCGGCATAACCGAGTTCTCACCCCTGATAGCCATCTCAACAGCCGCTTTACCCATCGCGTATGCCTGGTCAACGTCAGACTTGGATGCGATATGTCGTGCTGCACGTTGCAGGTAATCAGCAACTGCCCAGTGGTATTTATAGCCAAGCTTATCGCGAACCATGTTAGCAATAACCGGAGCAACGCCACCCAACTGAGCGTGACCAAATGCATCTTTAAGGCCCTGGTCAGCGAGGAAGTTACCCTTGCTGTCATGTACGCCTTCAGACACAACAATAGAACAGTAACCGAACTTGTTAACTTTTTCTTTAACAGCCTTGAGGAACTTGGTCTGATTAAAGTTAACTTCAGGGAACAGGATAATGACAGGGATTTCACAGTCTTCAGTTGAGGCCATGCCACCTGCGGCAGCAATCCAGCCTGCATGACGGCCCATGACTTCCAGTACGAATACCTTGGTAGATGTCTTGCACATAGAAGCAACGTCAAAGCTGGCTTCGCGTGTTGAGATAGCAATGTATTTGGCAACAGAACCAAAGCCAGGGCAGTTATCTGTAATGGGCAGGTCGTTATCAACAGTCTTGGGTACATGGATGGCCTGAAGGTCAGCGCCCATGGTTTTAGCAAGTTGAGAAACTTTTAAACAGGTATCTGCTGAGTCACCACCGCCATTGTAGAAGAAATAACCGATGTTATGTGCTTTGAATACTTCGATCAGACGTTCGTATTCGCGGCGGTTTTCTTCCAGGCTTTTAAGTTTGTAACGGCATGAGCCGAATGCACCGGAAGGCGTATGGCGAAGCGCTGCGATAGCTTTTGCTGATTCCTTGCTGGTATCAATCAGCTCTTCAGTGAGTGCGCCGATAATACCGTTACGGCCGGCATAGACTTTACCAATTTTATCTTTGTGTTTACGCGCTGTTTCGATGACGCCACAAGCTGAAGCGTTAATAACAGCGGTTACACCACCCGATTGTGCATAAAAGGCATTCTTCTTGGCCATGAAATTTCCTCTCTTATATATAGAATATTAAATAAACAGATTTATGATTCGTTGTTCGTGATTTTGCTCGTTTCGTGATCTGACTGTGTATGCAGCAGTGTAACCAGGCAGGTGGCCAGATCGTCATATTCAGGGGCACCCTTTCCAAACATCTCATGGGTACGATAAAAATACTGTGGTCGGTATGTATTGTCACCTGCTTTGGCAACAATGAAATGACAGTCGCCATCTTCCCGGTATATAGCAGGGCATTCGGTTAATTCTGTGTCTGATGTAGAGACCCTGATATCGGCATCAACAACCTGGTAATCTTTCTTTTTGCCATAACGTTCCTGTAAGGTTGTGGCAGTAATCCAGTTTTCATTTTCTGTTATATCAGCAATGTGTTGCATGCGTAAATCCGTGTTAAAAATAGCGTCAGCGTATTCAGGAGGGCAGAAGAATAGCGCATTTGAGTATAAATTGCATGGATTTCATTGACTTCGGTGCGTAGAAAATAGTAGCTTAGTTAAAAATAAACAAAATTAGCGTTTTTTATAACAATAAATGTAAGGGTATATAAAAGCCGGGTTCACATTAAGTTCTTAAAATAATCAATAAAAACAGTGTTGTGAGGGTGTTGGAATGAGATTGGTTCTGATTGGTGCACCAAATTCGGGCAAAGGGGTGCAGACCTGCCTGATAGAGAAAAAGTATGCTATTCCCAGATTAGTCATAAATGACCTGATCCGTCAGGCTGTGGCTGACAATACCATTTTGGGTCAGCAGGCAAAGCTGGCAACCGATCTCGAAAAAACGATTCCCGACGATGTTCTGTTTGGTTTGCTCCAGGAAAGAATAGCGATGCCCGATGCAAGAAAGGGTTTTATTCTGGATGGTTTTCCAACGAATATAGATCAGGCACAAACACTGGATAACCTGTTACAGGTGCAAGGTCGTCCACTTCATCTTATTATATTACTTGATACTGATTTCGATGCCCTGATGCAACGTATCACAGGTCGGCTGAGTTGTCGTAGTTGCGGGCACGTTTGTAACATATATACATCACCTCCCAAAATGGATGGTCAGTGCGACGAGTGTGGTGGCAATTTACGCAATCGTCCTGATGATGATGAAGAAATTATCAGTAATCGCTTACGTATCTATGAAAATCAGATGACGCCTGTTATTGAATATTATCGTGAACAGGAGCGATTAAGGGCTGTTCAGGGGATCGGCGAAGTCGATGATATATTTGCTGCGATTCAAGGTGTTATTGCATCGGTTGATATGGATGAAGAACCCATGCCATCAGTTGAGGTACTTGAGCAAATTATTCTAGAGAAGGCGCAGGAAGCACAGGAAGAAATTCAGGAAGACGATACAGAAGATCAGGATAGTCAGTCATCTGATAAGACGCGTAAAAAGACAGCAAAAAAAGCAGTAAAAAAGAAAGCTGCACCGAAGAAGGCTGCACCGAAGAAAGCTGCACCGAAGAAAGCTGCACCGAAGAAAGCTGCACCGAAGAAAGCTGCACCGAAGAAAGCTGCACCGAAGAAAGCTGCACCGAAGAAAGCTGCACCGAAGAAGGCTGCACCGAAGAAGGCTGCACCGAAGAAAGCTGCACCGAAGAAAGCTGCACCGAAGAAGGCTGCACC
>Ga0316206_1002191_pt1 | contig 13932 bp, 14 predicted proteins | sample 6monthpyrite_MG_FD_204942 | JGI IMG/M metagenome (GOLD analysis project Ga0316206, IMG submission 204942) | Microbial mat bacterial communities from mineral coupon in-situ incubated in ocean water Damariscotta River, Maine, United States -... | ecosystem: Environmental > Aquatic > Marine >...
AAAACAATATTATTACAAGCAGCAGAAGGTGGAGGAAAAGGTGCTGGAATTATGGATTTTTTACCTATGATTGCAATCGCATTTGTATTTTACTTTTTTATGATTCGTCCCCAAATGAAAAGAAGTAAAGAGGCTAAAGCATTCAGAGAATCACTAGCCGTTGGAGATAAAATTATCACCTCTGGTGGTATTCATGGTAAGGTATTAGAACTTAATGATACAACAGTATTAATTTCTACAGAAAGTGGTAAGTTAAGAATGGAAAAAAGTTCAGTAACAATGAATGAACAAGATCAATTGGTGAATCAAAAAAAATAAACCTAAGTTTAAAACTTTAATTTTGAAGCGACTTACATTTTGTTAAGTCGCTTTTTTTTGTTTCAATCAAAAATCACTTCAAAGTATAATCGGTATATTATACCAAGTGAATTTCCAAATGACCTGAAATAAATTAAATTGTTTTTTTATCTGTTGATTAATAAAATATTCTCATAGCGAGTTATGAAAATATTTTAAGAAGATAAGAGATGAGAAGACAAATGATTTATTAGGTCATTTTGAATTATAGGTTGGTATTACTGTTTATTTTAAAACACAATTCAATTTAAAAATAGAATAAAACAAAAGGTTGTAGAATAAAACATTTAATAACTTCCTTAAAATGTTAATTGAATATGTGATAAATCATACTTTTTGAGGTTGAGAATAAAGTATATTTGTGACAATGATAAAATTACACGATAAAACATTTGAACCCTATTTGTCTGCTGAACAATTAGCAAAAGCAGTTACCAAGGTTTCGTCTGAATTGACTAAAGATTATTCTAAGTGTGAAAAACCGCCTATTTTTATTGCAATTTTGAATGGGTCATTTATGTTTATGTCAGATTTAATGAAAGAATTAGATTTTGATTTAGAATTAAGTTTTGTCAAATTCTCATCTTATGAGGGGACAGAATCAACAGGAGAAATTAATGAATTAATAGGATTTAATCAAGACTTAAAAGGGAGAGATGTAGTGCTTGTAGAGGATATCGTAGATACAGGAAACACACTCGAAAAAGTATTAAAAATATTAGAACCATCTGGCGCAAAATCAATTAAAATTGCATCACTTTTATTAAAACCGACAGTTTTTGATAAAAAATATGAAATAAATTACGTTGGTCTCGAAATTCCCAATATTTTTGTAATCGGTTATGGTCTTGATTATGATGAATTGGGACGCAATATTAAAGAAATATATAAAATAACAACAAATTAATGTTAAACATAGTTTTATTCGGACCTCCAGGAGCAGGTAAAGGAACACAAGCAGCAAAACTTGTTGAGAAATATAACTTATACCATTTGTCAACTGGTGATGTGTTTAGATATAATATTAGTAATGGTACAGAATTAGGTGTTTTGGCTAAAAATTATATGGATAAAGGTCAGCTGGTACCTGATAAAGTAACCATAAAAATGCTTGAAAGTGAAGTTGAAAAACATCCTGAAGCAAATGGGTTTATTTTTGATGGATTTCCAAGAACTGATGTTCAAGCAGATGCTCTAGAAGCATTTTTATCAAAACGAAATACAGAAGTTAAAGTAATGTTGGCTTTAGATGTAGATGAAGATGAACTGGTTAAAAGGCTTCTGTTGAGAGGGAAAGAGTCGGGGAGAGCTGATGATGCAAATGAAGAGGTTATTCGAAAGCGCATTCAAGTTTATAATAGACAAACAGCCGTTGTTGCTGATTATTATTCTGCTAAAAATAAATACATTAAAGTTGATGGTGTTGGTGATTTAAAAGAAATTACAAATCGATTGTTTAACGCTATTGAATCAATATAATTAGTTAAGATTTTTTTTTACACCTTCCATTTTGCTTTTGTTTACAATAGTTGGGAGGTGTTTTTAGTTTTACTTTAAAGCAGGGTTTAAGCTATGCCAAATAAATTCTAAATTTTACTTGGAAAAATTAAAAATTGTAACGTACCTTTGTAGCAGAAAAATGAAACAAATATTTTTAAATACAAATTGGTGGTGGACTTCTCAACGTTGGCGTGAGTGGTCTAAATAATTTGTATATCCCTAAATACTTATAACGACTTGTCTCACGATAGGTCGTTTTTTTTTATCCTAAAATTTATTAAAGTGAAAATTTACAGCAAACAAACTGAGATACTCAGTGATACCATAACACCAATTAGCGTGTTTTTAAACTTAAGAGATGTGTATAAATCAGTCTCTTTATTCGAAAGTTCAGACTATCAATTTAAAGAAAATAGTAAGTCTTTTATTTGTGTGAATCCGTTGGTAACCGTAAAGGTTAATAATGGTGAAATAATTTTGATTCAAAACGATAAACAGTTATCAAAATCAGTTTTTAAGTCTGTTGATGATTTGCAAAACGTATTTGATAGTTATGCGTTTGATAATACTAAATTACAACGCTACAATGGCTTTTTTGGCTATGTTTCTTTTGACTCTGTTCAGTATTTTGATTCAATTAAACTTCAAGAAAAATCTAAATATAAAGATGTGTCCGAAATTTATTTTTCAATATTTGAATTCATTATTGTGTTTGATAATTTTAGTAATAAAGCTCAAATTATACAAAATGGTTTTAATGATAATGCTATTATTTTTGATTCAATTTTGAATGACATATTTAAGCACAGTGTACATCAATCTACATTTAAACTTAAGGGGACAGAAACTGTATCAAATACTGAGGTTGAGTTTTTGAACAACGTTAAATTGGCTAAAGAAAATGTGAAAAGAGGAGATGTTTTTCAGTTGGTAATTTCTCGTTGTTTTTCTCAAAAATATGTTGGTGATGATTTTTCTGTTTACCGAGAATTGAGAGCTTTAAATCCATCACCGTATATGTTTTATTTTGACATGGAAAAAGCAAAAGTATTTGGTACATCACCAGAAGCGCAATTAAAAATAACAAATCAAATTGCAGAAATTCATCCCATTGCAGGTACTGTAAAAAGAAGCAGAGACATGGAGAAAGACATGAAATCCACACTCGAACTAAAAAACAATCCAAAAGAGAACGCAGAACACGTGATGTTGGTTGATTTGGCAAGAAATGACTTAAATAGAACCTGTAAAAACGTGAAAGTAGTTGATTATAAAAAGATCCAAAACTTTTCGCATGTTATTCACATGGTGTCAAAAGTAACGGGAGAAATTAAAGAAACAGATTCGTTAAAGGCTTTTTCGCAATCTTTTCCGGCAGGAACATTAAGTGGCGCGCCAAAATTTAAAGCTATGGAACTTATTCAGAAATACGAAAATGACAATAGGGGTTTTTATGGTGGCGCTATTGGTCAAATTTGCCCAAATGGGGATTTGAATATGGCTATAATTATTAGATCTTGTTTGAGTCAAAATAATGAACTGCATTATCAAGCTGGGGCAGGTGTGGTTTTGGATTCGATCCCTGAATTAGAGTTAAAAGAGGTTAGTCACAAAATTAAAGCTGTAAAAACGGCTATTCAATCAGCTGTAAAATAAAAATTATGAAGTCGTTGCTTTCGAGTCTCTCTGTGTGCCTTAATCAACGGTTTCTGAAATATACAAAATTATGAAAGTATTACTAATAGACAATTACGATTCATTTGTGTACAATTTGTATCAATACTTAGATGAATCTGGTTGTAATGTTACCGTTCAACGAAATGATGAGGTGGATGAATCAAGTATTGATAATTATGATGCTATTGTTTTGTCTCCAGGACCTGGTATTCCTAATGAGGCTGGACAAATGAAACAAATCATATTAAAGTACAAGAAAACTCCAATGATGGGAATTTGTTTGGGAATGCAAGCCATGGGAGAAGTGTTTGGTGGAGAATTAGATTTATTAGATCATCCACTACATGGGTTTTCTACTGAGATAGAACATTATAATCACTCAGTTTTTAATGAAATTCCAGAATTTTTTAATGTGGGACGGTATCATTCGTGGGTAGTAAGTGAAAAGTCTTTAGCCAATCAATTTGAGATTTTGTCAAGAGACAAGTCAGGTCAATTAATGGCATTTAAACATAAAGAATTTCCAATGTATGGCTTTCAATTTCACCCAGAATCAGTGTTGACGAATAATGGCAGACAACTAATCACAAATTTTTTAAATGAAATAAAACAATGCAATTAATCAATCAGTTAATCAATCAAGAATCTTTAAGTCAGCAAGAATCCGTTGAATTATTGAATAATATTACAGACGGAACTTATAATGACAGTCAAATTGTATTGGTGTTAACGGCATTGCAAATGAGGTCTGTAACAACTCAAGAATTAATAGGGTTTAGAGATGCACTTTTGTCAATGTCAACCAAAATTAATTTAAAAGTAAACGACTGCATAGATGTTTGTGGAACAGGTGGTGATGGAAAAAATACTTTTAACATTTCTACCATAACGGCATTTGTTTTGGCAACGGGAGGTTATAAAGTCGTGAAACATGGTAATTATGGTGTGTCGTCATTTTAGAACGCTTAGGGTATCGTTTTTCAACTGACGAGCCTAACCTTCAAAGTCAATTAGATAAGACCAATATCTGCTTTTTACATGCGCCTTTATTTCACCCTTGTTTAAAGCGTGTCAGTTCTATTCGTAAAGATTTAGGAATAAGAACCTTTTTTAATTTTTTAGGCCCTTTGGTTAACCCAGTTCAGCCAAATCTGCAACTTACAGGTGTTTTTAATCTTAAAATAGCTCGACTTTATAAAGCTATTTTAACAGATTCAAGAAAAGCATTTAGCATTGTTCACAGTATTGATGGTTATGATGAAGTTAGTTTAACTGCACCGTTAAAACTAATAAGTGAGTCAACCGAACAATTACTATATCCTGAGGATTTGTCGAGTGTAACTGTTACCGAAACAGATTTATTTGGCGGAGCGTCAATTGAGGAGTCTGAACAAATATTTAGAACAATTGTCAGTGGTAAAGGTACGGATATTCAAAATGAAGTAATTAAAATAAATGTGGCATTAGGAATAAAATGTTTTAAACCCGAAATAAATATAAAAAAGGCACAACTGGAAGCCGAACAAATATTGTTAAGTGGAAAAGTGTTAGAAACAGTGAATAAAGTGATAAAAATAAGTCAATTATAATTATGAATTTTTTAGATAAAATAGTGGCGTCCAAACATGAAGAAGTAAAATATAGACGTACAATGACAAGTATTAAAAGTTTAACCGAAATGGAATTATTTTCTAGAGAAACTTATTCATTTTCTAATGCTATAAAAAAAGGCTCTGGAATTGTTGCGGAGTTTAAAAGAATGTCGCCATCTGCCGGTAGTTTTAATATTGATGGTATTTTGGAAGATACTATTGCTTATTATCAATCAAATAAAGTGTCAGCTTATTCAATTTTAACAGACAATGAACGATTTGGAGGTGATTTAATTGATGTTTCAACAACCCGGGCTTTGGTTACGTCTCCCATTTTACGTAAAGATTTTATTGTGGATGAATATCAAATATTTGAAGCAAAAGCCTATGGTGCAGATGCTATTTTATTGATTGCAGATGCTTTAGATGAGTTTCATTGTGAAAATTTGACGACTGTCGCAAAATCTATAGGGTTAGAAGTATTAATGGAGTTTCATTCAAAAGAAGAATTACCCAAATTAAACAACAATGTGGATGTGATTGGAATCAATAATCGCAATTTAAAAACAATGAAAACAGATGTAAGCACATCAATCGATTTGATAAAATATTTACCCTATGATCGCGTTAAAATTTCGGAAAGTGGAATCAGCAGTACAGCACAAATAGAACAACTTATTAATGTAGGTTATGATGGCTTTTTAATGGGGGAGTATCTTCTAAAATCAAAAGCCGAAAATGGGTTAAAGTTGATTGTTGACCAAGCGTTAAATTTAAAAAAAATGAATTGTGAAAATTAAAGTTTGTGGTTTAAAGGAATCAAATAACATTAAACAGGTAATTGGGTTAAATGTTGATTTTGTAGGGTTTATTTTTTATGACAAATCAGCACGACATGTTAAGTTGACAAATGAACTGATTGATACAATAAATAACTTAAAAATTAAAAAAATAGGGGTGTTTGTAGATGAGAATTTAAATGAAGTGATTCGAATTAAAACTTTATTAAGTCTCGATTACATTCAGCTACACGGCAATGAATCCGTTGCTTATTGTAAACACTTGCTCGCACATTCTAAAATCATTAAAGTATTTAAAGTTGATGATGACTTTGATTTTTCGGTTTGCGAACCTTTTCAGTTTGTTGATTATTTTCTGTTTGAAACCAAAGGCAAATTAAAAGGAGGAAATGGAATCAAATTCAATTGGCAAAAATTGGAAAATTATAAGCTAAAAACCCCATTTTTTTTGAGTGGTGGCATAAGGGCGAAAGATGTCAATGAATTATTGATGTTAAACCACCCAAAATTAGCAGTGGTAGATGTAAATAGTGGTTTTGAAATACAAGCAGGAATAAAAAATATTGAACAATTAAAAAAATTTAAAAATGAGTTATCAAGTTGATAAAAATGGATATTATGGTGAATTTGGTGGTGCTTTTGTGCCCGAAATGCTTTATAATAATATACAAGCTTTAAAAGATGCGTTTTACTTTTATAAAGCGGATGAAGTATTTAAAAAAGAGTATCTGGAATTGTTAAAAGATTATGTAGGTCGTCCAACGCCATTGTATTTGGCTAAAAATTTATCAAAAAAGTACGATTCAACCATATATTTAAAACGTGAAGACTTAAACCATACAGGAGCACATAAAATTAATAATACAATTGGGCAAATTTTATTGGCAAAAAGAATGAATAAACACAGAATAATTGCTGAAACTGGTGCCGGACAGCATGGTGTGGCAACAGCTACGGTTTGTGCATTAATGGGGTTGAAATGTGTTGTGTATATGGGAGAAGTTGATATTAAACGTCAGGCTCCGAATGTTGCTAGAATGAAAATGTTAGGAGCAGAAGTGCGTTCAGCTACTTGTGGAAGTAAGACACTAAAAGATGCTACAAATGAAGCGATTAGGGATTGGATTTCAAATCCAAAAGATACCTTTTATATTATTGGTTCGGTTGTAGGCCCAGCACCTTATCCCGAAATGGTGGCTTATTTTCAGGCTGTGATTAGTCAAGAAATGGAAAAGCAAATACTTGAAAAAACGGGAAATAAAAACCCAAATATGATTGTAGCATGCGTTGGAGGAGGAAGTAATGCGGCTGGTGCTTTTTTTCAGTATTTAGATGAAGAAAGTGTAGAATTAGTTGCTGTTGAAGCCGCTGGAAAAGGAATTCATTCTGGAAAATCAGCTGCAACATCAGTTTTAGGAACAAAAGGCATTATTCATGGCAGTAAAACTTTATTGATGCAAACCAAAGATGGCCAAATCGTTGAGCCACATTCTATTTCTGCTGGATTAGATTACCCTGGTATTGGACCATTGCATGCCCATTTAATTGGAACAAAGCGTGTAACAGCAATGAATGTGACAGATGAGCAAGCATTGAATGCGGCTTTAGAGCTAACAAGATTAGAGGGAATTATTCCGGCTTTAGAATCGGCACATGCCTTAGCTATTTTACCAAAATTAAACAAGATAAAAAATAAAACAATAGTCATTAATTTGTCTGGCAGGGGAGATAAGGATATGGAAACGTATATGAGCAGGTTGGGGATGTAGAATGAGATACCATTTATGTTGCTTTCGAGTCTTTGCTATGTACCTCAATCAACTTGCTAAATAAAGGATTATTAATAAAAGAATCAATAATGAAAAACTTAAAACAATTATTTATAAATAAGAAATCTGACATACTCAGCGTGTTTGTAACAGCTGGATATCCAAAATTAAATAGTTTAGAGCAAAACATTCTCGATTTAGAAAAATCAGGAGTGGATTTAATTGAGGTTGGAATCCCCTTTTCTGACCCTATGGCGGATGGTAAAACAATTCAAGATTCGTCTGAAATAGCTTTGAAAAACGGGATGAACTTGACTGTTTTAATTCAGCAACTCAAGCAAATCCGGCAAAAAACAACTATTCCTTTGGTTTTAATGGGGTATTTGAATCCTGTGTATCAATTTGGTATTGAAAAGCTGCTTCAGTTTTGTAATGAACAGCATATTGAGGGAATGATTATTCCCGACATTTCGGTTGAAGAATACAAACAAAATTATAAATCCATATTCGAGAAATATGGCATCAGCTTAATATTTATTGTCACTCCTAATACGTCAATAAAGCGACTCAATGAGATTGATGAATTATCTACTACGTTTACCTATCTGGTGTCGTCTGCATCTGTTACTGGAGCAGCAGGTGAGTTTGGTAAAGAACATATCAAAGGTTTTGAATATATCAAAACTCAAAATTTAAAAACACCTGTTTTAGTGGGATTCGGTATTCATAACAAAAATACGTTTAACATAGTTTGTCAATATTTTAATGGTGCTATTGTGGGGTCGGCTTTTATTCGGTTTGTAAGTGAAGCAAAGTATAAAATAAATGATTTTGTAAGTGATTTAATTGGCAACACTAAATAGATTAGTAGCCTATCTTTTAAAGATCTGGTTTTGTTTTATAATAATTTGTGTTACGGAGATAAATCACTATAAATAAGTGTATTAATTTGGAGTTTTATACTTTTTTGGAGATAAATGATAAAACGGACAATATATAGCTAAAACAAATTTCTAATCGTTTCTATTTAATATTAATTTTGTAATGCCCAACAAACGCATGCCTTTCAAACGCTAAAATCCAAAGGTGTAAAACATTTTTGTCTTGATTATCCCAATATAAAAGTGGACCATCAATTCCAATATAATGACTGTCAAGCCAATTATTATTATTATCGGTTAAAAGGGCAAAATATTTTGAATCTTCTGATCCATTTTCTAAACAATGGGCATAGGTTTCATAAAATGTATGATTTCCAAATCCCATAGAATTTTTCCAGCCATCATTGACTTGGGAGGTTGTAAGGGTAGGTATTTCTTTTTTGTTTAGGCCTGATATAAAAAGTTTGGTTATTGTAGAGCTATCAGTATTCAAATAATTGACTTCTAATTCAAACAAGTCGTTTTTAAGGCTACGGTAAACAATTTTATTTGGATATTTTAACAAGCTCAATTTTGTTGTTCGTGGGTCAATTGGGTCATAAAAACCTGGAGGACTAAATGTTGCAAATAGGGTAGAGTCGGTTAAAAAATCATCCATTTTGGTTGTGTTTTTTGGGTAAACAATATTTATAAATTTATTTTTTAGTTCGCCTATTAGTGGGTAATTTTGGTGATTTAAATTCTCAAATTCGACTGTTTTTTCTGTAATAACTTTACGCAATTGATTAAAATTAATCTCATTATTTTCTGGGTCAGACCAATCTTCTAAAGGCGCTTTATAAGTGTTGTAAGGAATGTCATTTCTTTCTTCAAATAATTCGGCATATAAGTCTTTAGGAAAATCGAACCAGCCGTGGTAATAAGGTTTTAAAACACTATCCTCTTCAGCATAAGTAATCACTTCCCATAAATAGGCATTTAAACAATTTCGGGCTAAGTCAACACGTTTAATCCTATTTTTATTATTACCCGTTATTGTAAAATTACCTTCAGTAAATTTAACTTGGTGGCGATTCCATTCTTGATTTACAACAGCAATTTCAGACAAATAGTCGTCACCTTTTACAGCATTACAAATTGTAGGAATCCATTCCATTAATTCAATAGATTCTAGTCGAATTGTGTCATTTGATTGACTAGGAACAAAAGTAAAAGTAAAGGTATTGTCTTCATGTCTCAATAAATTTAAGTTGGTATATTCAATTTGATGAGATTTTGAATGACGAATGGATATGTCGGGGTTGTTTTGATAGTCTTTGTCAGATAATTCGTCTAATGTGATAGTCCAATTGTTACTTTTGTTCTCATGCTGACTTTCTGATAGGGGTGTATTTGTGTTAGAATCATTACAAGACAACACTATTAAAGCCACAGCAAAAACACTGAGCATAATTTTGGAAATATTCATTTTAGTAATAGTTAGTTACCGTAAAATTACTCAATATTTTAGGATTGAATACAAAAAAAAGAAACCGATTAAAGTTTCTTTTATAATGTTGAGTTCTAGTATTAATTTTCTCCCTCCGAATATGGGAATCTAAGGTGTTTAACCGAGCGACCACTGTCTCTAATTTCGTGTAAAGACTTAATTCCAATTTCAACATGGTTATTTACAAAACTAGAAGATACTTTCTTATCACTTTCTTCAGTTTTTACTCCTTCTGGTGTCATTGGTTGATCAGAAACAAGTAATAATGCCCCCATAGGGATTTTATTGGCAAAACCTGTGATGAATAAAGTTGCTGTTTCCATGTCAATAGCCATGGCTCGAGTTTTTCGTAAGTAATCTTTAAACTCATCATCATGTTCCCAAACTCTACGGTTTGTAGTATAAACTGTCCCCGTCCAATAATCCATTTCGTATTCTCTAATAGATGTTGAAATGGCTCTTTGAAGTGTAAATGCAGGTAAAGCAGGAACTTCTGCAGGGAAGTAATCGTTTGATGTTCCTTCTCCTCTTATAGCTGCAATAGGTAAAATTAAATCACCTATTTCAGTTTTTCGTTTTAATCCGCCACATTTACCTAAAAACAAACATGCTTTTGGTTGAATTGCACTTAATAAATCCATTATGGTTGCTGCATTTGCGCTCCCCATAGTAAAGTTAATGATTGTAATTCCATTTGCTGATGCGCTTGGCATGGCTTTGTCTTTACCAATAATTTCAACGCCGTATTTTTCAGCAAAAATATTTACGTACCCATTAAAATTAGTTAATAAAATATAATCATCAAATTCGTCTAAGGCTCTACCTGTATATCGTGGAAGCCAATTTTTAACAATGTTTTCTTTTGTATGCATAAGTTTGTTTTTATTTAAAAGTCATCTAATATATCATCATCTTTAGGTAAAGTAATTCCATCTTCAAATGTAATGGCAAATGACACATTTCGTTTATCACCATCTTTATAAATAACAGTTTTTTTATATGGAGTAATCATTTTTGAGTTGAGAACAAATCCTAAAATTATGAGAGCAAGTGTTAATCCTAATCCAATTAATGTGTCGGATGTTAGCTCTATCTTTCCAAGAACTCTGACTAATGATAAAATAAGAATAATAGAAACTGATTTACAAAGTTCTAATTTGTGTGCTAAAATGCCGTAAATACCTAATCCTGGTACTAATAATCCAAATAATATTCCAAAAAATAAAACACTATTATTTGCATTATAACTTTGACTCAATACGTAAATCCCAATTAACCTTAGCAATAAAAAAAATAAAATTAACACTAAATAAACGATTCTCAATGTTTTAAAACTTTCAATAATAGATTTTGAAGGAATTTGACTCAGTTCTTTTGCAATAGTTAAATTATTTGCAGGAATAGGGGTTTTCAAATCATCATAAACTTTTTGATGTGATTCATTTTGTTTAATGATTCTTTTATAACCAATTTTTTTTATTTCTTTCTTTTTCATATAGCCAAAAAAAGACTCCTAATAAAGGAGCCTTTTAATTATAATGTATTCATTAATGAATTATTCTCCTGCGTCACACTTTGATTCTTCAGAATCTCCACCACCACATTTTCCTTCACCACATTGCATGTCTTCACACTTACCTTGTCCTTTATTTGGGCAAGATGCACCTTCAGCATCACATTTAGCTTTGCAATTAGCGATACAAGTTTCACAAGTTCCATCACAATCTTCTTTTTCACATGTTTTTTCACATTTCTTACCATCACAAGATTTATTTGCATGACAAGATTTAGTTGAATCACATTTAGATTTATCACATGATGCTTTCATGTCATCACATTTTCCTTCTCCACACTTTCCTTCTCCACATTCTCCACCTTCTTCACATTTTCCTTCTTCAACCACTTCTTCAGTTGTAGTTTCATCTGTTGTAGTTGTTTCTTCACCTCCACAAGATGCGATAAACATTCCAACTCCTAACAATAATAATAAGCTAATTTTTTTCATTTTAAATTTTATTTAGTTTAATTTTTTCGAAAAATACAACAATTTTTTATTTTTTAAAGTTATCAGCAACAATTAATTCTTTTGTTCCATGTGTCCAACTGTAAAAACCTTCTCCTGATTTAATTCCTTTTTTACCAGCATTCACCATATTTATCAATAATGGGCAAGGCGCATATTTATCATTTCCAAGACCATCATAAAGTACATTCATAATGGCTAAACAAACGTCTAGTCCAATAAAATCGGCTAATTGTAAAGGTCCCATTGGGTGAGCCATTCCTAATTTCATTACGGTATCAATTTCTTCCACACCTGCAACACCTTCATTTAATGTTATAATGGCTTCATTTATCATTGGCATTAAAATTCTGTTGGCAACAAATCCTGGATAATCATTTACCTCTGTTGGTACTTTTTTCAAAGTTTTAGACATTTCCATTATTGTAGTTGTTACTTCATCAGATGTAGAATAACCTCTAATAATCTCAACTAATTTCATAACCGGAACAGGGTTCATAAAGTGCATGCCTATTACTTTGTCTGGTCGGTTAGTTATACCAGCAATTTGTGTAATTGAAATTGAGGATGTATTTGTAGCTAGAATAGTTTTTTCTGGTGCAAATTCATCCATGTTTTTAAAAATCTTTAATTTTAAATCAAGATTTTCTGTTGCAGCTTCAACTACTAAGTCGGCATTTGACACACCTGATTGCATATCGGTTAAAGTAGTTATGTTTGCTAAAGTGTTTGTTTTGTCTTCTTCAGATATTCTTTCTTTTTTTACCATTCTGTCTAAATTTTTAGTGATGGTAGCAATTGCTTTCGCTAAAGACTTTTCTGAAATATCAATTAAATTAACTTTGAATCCATTTTGCGCAAACACGTGGGCAATTCCATTTCCCATTGTTCCTGCACCTATTACTGATATGTTTTCCATTTTATAATGTGTTTTATTGTTAAAAATTGAGGTTAAAGATAAATATTATTTACGAATAATAAATGAAATACCATTTTAAGACTATAATTGAAACATTATTCAAGTAGAATATCTATTTTTGGCGACACAAATGGAAGAAAATACAAATAAAAATACGGCATATTCAGTTGTGATAATAGGAATAGTTTCTGCCTTTTTAACCATACCTGCTTTTATTTTTTTATATAAATTTTTTCCAAGTATATCCTTTACTTTAAGCGAAAAGGTAATTAGATTAGACCATATTATTTTGTTTATGGCACTTTTTTTCATATTATATTATTTATTGAAAAAACTGAAGTTTGTTGTTTATATTTTAGTGTTTAGCGGTGTTTTAGTTTTCACAGTCACAAATTTTACAGAGATTTATACACTTGAAAATTTAAAACATGATTATTCTTCCTTTTTGTTTGATTTGTCTAACAATTCTTTAAGTCAAAACTTTAATTTAAGAGAATTAAAGTTTAAACAAGAAGATAGGTTGCGAGAAGCCATTGATTATAAAAATCCTGAAGTAAGAAACTATGCAGCAAATATCGCAAATAAACATTTTGAAAAAGAAAGACATCTATCTAAAAATCTCAAATGGGTTCATTTTTTTAGTATATTTAAAGAAATTCATGCTAAGTGGAATTATGTGTATGACCCTTTAAGTGAAGAATATTATGCTAAGGCGAGTGAAACAATAAAGCAATTAGAATTTGACGATACGTTTAAAGGTGATTGTGATGATCATTCGATTTTAATGGCTGCATGTATAAAAGCGGTGGGAGGTGAAGTGAGGTTGGTAAGAACAACCGTAACAACTACTGATGGTAGAGAAATTGGTCACCTTTATCCTGAGGTTAAATTTGGAAATACAAAAGATTTAGAAAATGTGGTTTAT
>Ga0316206_1002192_pt1 | contig 13921 bp, 9 predicted proteins | sample 6monthpyrite_MG_FD_204942 | JGI IMG/M metagenome (GOLD analysis project Ga0316206, IMG submission 204942) | Microbial mat bacterial communities from mineral coupon in-situ incubated in ocean water Damariscotta River, Maine, United States -... | ecosystem: Environmental > Aquatic > Marine >...
ACCGCCGAATCCTATCTTGGCGAAGAAGTGACCCAAGCGGTCATCACCGTGCCTGCCTACTTCAACGACGCCCAGCGTCAGGCAACCAAAGACGCCGGCAAAATCGCGGGCCTCGAAGTGCTGCGCATTATCAACGAACCAACAGCCGCCGCACTTGCTTACGGCCTTGATAAAAAAGAAACCAAAACCATCGCGGTCTATGACCTTGGCGGCGGCACATTCGACGTGACCATCCTGGAAATCGACGACGGGTTGTTTGAAGTAAAATCCACCAACGGCGACACGTTCCTTGGCGGTGAAGACTTTGACATGCGCATCGTCAACTACCTTGCCGAGGAATTCAAAAAGACAAACGGCGTTGACCTGACCAAAGACAAGATGGCGCTTCAGCGCCTGAAGGAAGCTGCGGAAAAGGCCAAGATCGAACTGTCGAGCGCCAACCAGACCGAAATCAACCAGCCGTTCATCTCGATGGGCAAAGACGGCACGCCGCTGCACATGGTCATGAAACTGACCCGCGCCAAGCTGGAAAGCCTGGTCAACGACCTGATCAAGAACTCGATCAAGCCGTGCAAAGCTGCGCTGAAAGATGCTGGCCTGACGATCAACGACATCGACGAAGTCGTGATGGTCGGTGGTATGACCCGGATGCCGAAAGTGGTAGCCGAGGTTACCAGTTTCTTTGGCAAAGAGCCTCATAAGGGTGTGAACCCGGATGAGGTTGTAGCATTGGGTGCCGCCATTCAGGCCGGTGTTCTGCAGGGCGACGTCAAAGACGTGGTGCTGCTGGATGTGACCCCGCTGAGCTTGGGCATCGAGACGCTGGGTGGTGTGTTCACCCGTCTGATCGACCGCAACACGACGATCCCGACCAAGAAGTCGCAAATCTTCTCGACCGCCGAAGACAACCAGAACGCCGTGACGATCCGGTGTTTCCAGGGTGAGCGTGAAATGGCGCAGGACAACAAGATCCTCGGCCAGTTCAACCTTGAAGACATCCCGCCCGCACCGCGTGGTCTGCCGCAAATCGAAGTGACCTTTGACATCGACGCCAACGGCATCGTGTCTGTGTCTGCCAAGGACAAGGGCACCGGCAAAGAGCATAAGATCACCATTCAGGCCAGCGGTGGCCTGTCGGATGATGAGATCGAGCAAATGGTCAAGGACGCCGAGGCAAATGCCGAGGCCGACAAAGACCGTCGCGAGCTGGTAGAAGCCAAGAACCAGGCTGAAAGCCTGATCCACGGCACCGAAAAGTCGGTTGAAGAGCATGGCGACAAGGTCGACCCCGCGACGGTTGAGGTCATCGAATTGGCCATCGCCGCGCTGAAAGACACGCTGGAGACAGAGGACGCTGGCAAGATCAAATCCGGCATCCAGAACGTCACCGAAGCGGCGATGAAGCTGGGCGAAGCGATCTACAAAGCCGAGGCCGAGAAATCCGGTGCTGCCGATGCAGACCCTGATGACGAGCCGCGCAGCGTCGATGACGACATCGTCGATGCCGACTTTGAAGATCTCGACGACGAAAAGCGCAGCTAAGCGCAGGCCAGACGCAACCAGACCGGCCTGGTACACTCCGGGCCGGTCTGACGCGTTGAAAAGGAGCTGATCCATGGCAAAGCGCGACTACTACGAAGTGCTCGGCGCAGCCAAAGGCGCCTCGGCAGACGAGCTGAAAAAAGCTTACCGCACCAAGGCCAAAGAACTGCACCCAGACCGCAATTCGGACAACCCGAATGCCGAAGAGCAGTTCAAGGAAATCAACGAAGCCTATGATGCGCTGAAGGACCCCGACAAAAAGGCGGCCTATGACCGCTATGGTCATGCCGCATTTGAGGGCGGCATGGGGGGCGGACGCCCTGGCCCCGGTGGCCAGCAAGGCGATTTCGCCAGTGCATTTTCCGATGTGTTCGACGATTTGTTCGGCGATTTCATGGGCGGCGGTGGTCGCCCTGGTGGCGGCGGGCGGCAGCGTGCCGCGCGCGGCTCTGACCTGCGCTATAACCTGCGGGTGTCGCTGGAAGATGCCTATGCCGGCATCCAGAAAACCATCAATGTTCCGACCTCGGTTGGCTGTTCCAATTGCAACGGCACCGGGGCCGAAAGCGGCGCCGAGCCGACAACATGCCCGACCTGTTCCGGCATGGGTAAAGTGCGTGCGCAGCAGGGCTTCTTTACGGTTGAACGCACTTGTCCGACCTGTTCGGGCATGGGCCAGATCATCAAGAACCCCTGCGGGTCTTGCGGTGGTGCCGGGCGGATCGAGAAAGACCGCTCGCTATCCGTGAACATTCCCGCCGGTGTCGAAACCGGCACACGGATTCGTCTGGCCGGAGAGGGCGAGGCCGGTCTGCGCGGCGGACCGACCGGTGATCTCTATATCTTCATCGAGGTCAAAGAGCATGCGCTGTTCCAGCGTGATGGGCAGGATTTGTTCTGCAACGTGCCGGTCAGCATGGCGTCTGCCGCCCTGGGTGGTGATATCGAGGTGCCGACAATTGACGGTGGTCGCAGCCGGGTAAAGGTACCCTCGGGCAGCCAGTCTGGTCGTCAGATGCGGCTGCGTGGCAAAGGCATGCCCGGGCTGCGCGGCGGCGGGCATGGCGACATGTTCATCGAACTCGCGGTGGAGACCCCCGTGAACCTGACGGGCAAACAAAAAGAGTTGCTGCGTGAATTCGATGCAATGAGCGAAGAGAACAACCCGGAATCCTCAAGCTTTTTCACCAAGGTGAAGAGTTTCTGGGACGGGATGAAAAGCTGACGTTTTCGGATTGCTTTGCAATCCGATCCGCTGGAGGGGCGCCGCCCCTCCAGACCTCCCCGAGGTATTTTTGAAGAGAAGAAGAGGCAGCCGCGTTAACGGCCTGTTTACTGAGTCTGCGGCAAGTTCGGGGTCATGGCCAATGCGTTTCAGGAATCCCCTTTGCCGCTGTTTGACTCTGATGAGGCAATCGTGCCCGTCGGGACGGGAAAGCTGCCGTCTTATATCAAGGATCACCGCAAACGGCTACGCGAGCGTTTCATGACCGGTGGCCCGGCCGCGATGCCGGATTATGAATTGCTGGAACTGGTACTGTTCCGCGCCATCCCCCGGCAAGATGTAAAACCGCTGGCGCGGCGCTTGCTGGATACGTTTGGTGATTTCAACCGGGTCCTGTCGGCCCCCACCGCGCGGCTGGCAGCCGTGCAGGGGGTGGGCGATGCCGTGGTGCAAGAGTTAAAGGTTGTCGAGGCCGCAGCGCATCGGATGATGCGGTCACGCATCATGGAACGCCCAGTGATTTCTGGCTGGGATGCGGTGCTGGATTATTGCCACACCACCATGGCCCATCGCGAGACAGAGCAGTTTCGTGTGCTGTATCTGGATCGCAAAAACGTACTGATTGCCGATGAGGAACAAGCGCAAGGCACCGTCGATCATGTGCCGGTGTATCCACGCGAGGTGGTGAAACGGGCGCTAGAGCTGAATGCCTCGGCGCTGATCCTGGTGCATAACCACCCCTCGGGCGATCCGACGCCATCGGACAGCGATATCTCGATGACGCAGCAGATCGAAGAGGCCGCACAGGCGCTGAGCATTGTGTTGCACGATCATTTGATCATCGGAAAATCGACAGAGTTGAGCCTGCGCGCAGAGGGCTATCTGTAACCCATCACACAATCAGAACTTATCCTGCTGCACCCAGACCTCGACCCGCCGGTTGATGCTGCGCCCCCAGTCGGTGTCGTCGCAGGCCATCGGCATCGCCTCGCCAAAGGCGTCAATCTGCAGATCCAGCCGCGCGCGATCCACGGTCGGCGCGGCGCGCAGCACAGCACGGCGCACCGCCTCTGCCCGGCGTTTGGCGAGGCGCAGGTTGACATCTGCGCGACCAACACCGTCACTGAACCCGGCGAAAATCAGGCTGCGGTCATCATAGACGCCACGTTCCAACTGTTGCGCCAAAACTTCCACGTTGGACCGCGATTGCGCATCCAGCCCGGTGCCGCCGGGATCAAACCGAAATCCAAGCGCCAGCCGTTCGGTACCCCGCATCCGCAGCACCATGCGCTGCAACTCGGCGACGGTGGTCTCTTCTCCTGCGGCGGTGATCGCATTGGCCAGGCGCTGGCCCTGCGCATCGACCGGGATTGAGTGCAATTGCAGGTTGATGAACCCGGCACGCTCGACAACGCCCTGGGCTGCGGACGAGCGTACAAAACTTAGGAATTCGCGGGTCAGAACCGGTAGGCGGCGGGCAGGAGTGTAAAGGAATAGCGGCGTAGTGAGCGGGTAATCTTCTGTTTTTAAAGACATTTCATCGGCCGATTGCACCTTGCCACAACTTCCGCGCAGGACGACGGGTTTGGCATTGCCGGTATCAGACAGCGCAGCGATGCCAATGGCCAGCGGGTCGCGGGCAACGGCGCTGGCAAGGTCGGTGTTGCTGGCATGGCGCATAACTCCGGGCGCCAGCACCAAATCGGCAGGTGCCATGACAAGGCGTTTGAATTCATCCACGAGGCCCGATTGCGAACCACGCAGATGCAGCGATATCGGCGCCTCGGAACCACCGAAATCCGACCACATGGTGAGCTCTCCGGCGAAAATGCGGGCAAGGTCGTTGAAACTCAACCCGTCCAGCGGGTTGGACATCGAGACGATGGGCACCAACGCGTCCAGTGCAACAATCCGGCTGCGGCGCGGATTTGCAAGGTCGCCTGCCCCAGCCTCTTTCGCGAGGCGAATTTCCGCAGGCGTCGCCTGTCGGGTGGACAGGACGATATCGGCCTCGCCCGCCAGCAGATCGGCAAACCCCTCGGCGGTTGAGGAGACGCGAAAACTGATGCGGGCGGCGGTGCGTTCGGTCGTGCGGTCGGTGAGAACATAATTGAAATGCGTGTCATCGGTGATATTGCGGGCGACGCTATAGCCGTTGCGCTGAGCGAAGGTTTCTACCAGCGCGGGCATCAGGACCTCGCCCATAGTGCGGGCCCCCGAGATGGCGAATTCGGCGATAAAGCCCTGCAGGTCGGGGCAGCCGGGCCCGTCGCACAACACGCCGCTACCGTCGATGGTCAACACGCCATAGACGGTCTCGACGCGATAGAACTCGCCGTCATAGCCCAGCAGAGAGCCGACGATCTCGACAGAGCCGTCACGACTGGTCAGCGTGACGTCTTCGGCCAAGGCCGGAGTGATGGTGGCCCATAGGAAAAGTGCGGCGAAAATCGCCGCACGCGTGATGGTCATGGGGGTCAGACCTTTGCGTCGTCAGTTCGACGCGATTTTCAGGTCTCGGAGCAAGTTTTTCAACACCAGAAATTCACCAATGGCGGTACAATCGGGCATCGACACCGTCATCGACACCGTCATCGACACCGAATTCAGGGCGTCCCCCAATGACGGTTCGATGGTTTGACCAGCAACTTCGCTTTCGCAATTGTAGGCTGTGACCTCTGCTTCGACGCTGACCCGGACCATGCCGCCTTGCGACGCAGAACCAGCGGGGAAGGTGTATATTTGGGCCTGCATGGCGTCTGTCAGGTCGCTATCACCAAGCAAGGTCATGAACCCGCCGCCCGATTGCAGAGCACTGGCCACGTCACTTGGGGCCCCGGCCCAGACATGGCCGTCTTCGCCATAATCGGCGCCGAATTCCAATGCGTGGATCTGCAGCCCGGCGTTGCCGAAATACATCAAAGCGGTGCGTTCAAAGTCTGCCGCCAGCGGAACTTGCACATCGGCCTGCACATCGGTGCCATCGGCGAAGAGGACTGCAAAGCTGGCGTCAGCCTGCAGCGCGGGCACATCGACAGTGTAGGTGCCCAGACGGTCAAGCTTGGCGCTGAATTTCAGGGCACCATGATTCACGGTGATTTGCTGGTCGCCGCGACAAGGCGCGGTCAGGGTCAGCGAGACCATGGCGCCGTCCCCGGCAGAGGCCGACAGGATCGGGCCGCAGGTCAGGCCGAATTCGTTGCGCCGGGGCTGCGTGATCACAGGATCGACGACGACGGGGGTCGTTGTGGCCATACGCGATTGCAACTCGGTGCCGACTTGCGGCAGGGGCGCGGGCATCAGTGTATCTTGCGGCGGCACCGGCAGGGTGTCGACGATCCGTGCCGGTGTTGCGGGCGCCGGGTCGGCGGTGGCCGCGACACGAACGACGGTATTGGCGGCAGGGGCCGAGGACACCGGCACGACGGCAGAGGCAGACGCAGCGGTAATCGGCATGACCGGGGGCGCGCTAGCCGACCCCGACGTGCTGCCGTTGCTTTGCATCAGGTGTGCGGCCCCAGCGGCGGCGGCAAGGGTCACCCCGACGGTGATAAGGCGTTGTTTGTTCTTCAGCATCTGACAGCTCCGTCACAAAATGGACAGAGCATGAATGCCGGATAAATAAGGTGATCCTATGGCGAGGCGTAAGAAAACTGTCACATAAAGGCGACAGCCCCGGACACCTTTGTAGGGAGCCGGGGCTGTGTAAAGATATCGACCGGTGTGGCGTCAGGCCAGCCGTCCGTGGCAATGCTTGAACTTTTTGCCCGACCCGCAGGGACAGGATTCGTTTCGGCCCGGGTTACCCCAGGTCGTTGGGTCATTTTCATCAAACCCGGCTGCTACGGATTGTGTCGGCGCGGCCTCGGCCACATCACCACCACCGGCCATTGCGGGCTGGGCGGCGTGTTCGGGGTGCTGGGCTTGCTGCGCGGCCTGCTGTTGCGCCAGCATCTGCTGCACCATCGCCTGCTGTTCCTCTTCGGTCAGTGGGCGGATCTGCGCCAGTTTCTGGGTCACATCAGAGCGCAGCGAATCGAGCATGGATTCGAACAACTGGAAACCTTCGGTCTTATATTCGCTAAGCGGGTCGCGCTGTGCATAGCTGCGGAAACCCACGACCGAGCGCAGGTGTTCCAACATCAGCAGATGGTCGCGCCATTTGGCGTCGATAGCCTGCAACAGTATCTGCTTTTCGATGTTGCGCATGTTCTCGGTGCCAAAGGCGACGGCCTTAGAGGCCATCATCTCGTCGGCGCCCTTATATAGCCGCTCGCGGATGTCTTCGTCGTTGACGCCTTCTTCTTCGACCCAACCGATCACCCCCGCGTCGATGCCGACCTTGGCCAGAACGGCAGCATAAAGCCCCTCGGCATCCCATTGATCGGCATAGGTTTTCGGCGGAATAAATTCGTCGACCAGATCGTCGATCACCTGATGACGCATATCGCCGACGATCTCTGACAGATCCTCGGTTTCCATGATCTCGCGGCGTTGGTTGAAAATGACTTTACGCTGGTCATTCATCACATCGTCGAATTTCAACAGCTGTTTGCGAATGTCAAAGTTGCGGCCTTCAACCTTGGCCTGGGCCTTTTCCAGCGACTTGTTCACCCAGGGGTGGATGATCGCCTCGCCCTCTTTCATGCCAAGCGTCTTCAGCATCTTGTCAAGCCGTTCAGACCCGAAAATCCGCATCAGATCATCCTCGAGCGACAGGAAGAACGCGCTGCGCCCCGGGTCGCCCTGACGGCCAGAGCGGCCGCGCAGTTGGTTGTCGATGCGCCGACTTTCGTGACGTTCGGTGGCCAGAACGAACAATCCGCCAGCCTTTTTGACAGCCTCTTCGTCCGCGTCATGGGCGGATTCGATGCGGGTGCGAATCTCTTCCGGGTCGGCCTCGGGGTCGGCGGCGATGGCCTCCATGATCGAGAATTCGACGTTGCCGCCCAGTTTGATATCGGTGCCGCGACCGGCCATGTTGGTGGCGATGGTCACCGCCCCGAATTTGCCTGCATCGGCGACGATCTGCGCCTCTTGTTCGTGCTGGCGTGCGTTCAGAACGCTATGGGGCAGCTTTTCGGCAGTCAGCAACTGGGCCAGGAATTCTGACTTTTCGATGCTGGTGGTACCGACAAGCACCGGCTGGCCAACCGCATGGGCCTTTTTGATTTCTTCGACCACGGCGGCGAATTTTTCCTGCGCGGTGCGATAGACGGCGTCATGCTCGTCTTTACGGGCGACAGGTTGGTTGGTGGGCACCTCGATCACGCCAAGGCCGTAGATTTCGGCGAATTCCTCTGCCTCGGTCGTCGCGGTGCCGGTCATGCCCGACAGTTTGTCGTACAGGCGAAAATAGTTCTGAAAGGTCACACTGGCCAGCGTCACGTTTTCTGGCTGGATATCACAATCTTCCTTGGCCTCGATGGCCTGGTGCAGACCGTCCGACAGGCGGCGCCCAGCCATCATTCGACCCGTGAATTCGTCGACCAGGACAACCTCTTTGTCGCGGACGATGTAATCCTTGTCTTTGGTGAACAGCTTATGCGCGCGCAGACCCTGGTTGATGTGGTGCACGATAGTGGTGGATTCCGGGTCATACAACGTATGCTCTTCGGGCAGGATACCCGCCGCGTGCAGGCGCTGTTCCAGAAACTCGTTGCCCTCTTCGGTGAAGGTGACGTTTCGGGTCTTTTCATCCAGCGTATAATGTTCATCGAGCACTTCGGGGATGATTGCGTCGATGGTTTTATACAGCTCGGACCGGTCCGCCGCGGGGCCAGAGATGATCAGCGGGGTACGGGCCTCGTCGATCAGAATACTGTCCACCTCATCGACAATCGCATAGTGATGGTCGCGCTGGTACATATCCGCCAGTTCCGACTTCATATTGTCGCGCAGATAGTCAAACCCCAGCTCGTTATTGGTGGCATAGGTGATGTCACACGCATAGGCCGCCTTTTTTTCGGCGTCGGGCTGTTGGGGATAGACGACACCGGTGGTCATGCCCAGGGCGGCAAACACCTTGCCCATCCATTCCGCATCGCGCTTGGCAAGATAGTCGTTGACCGTCACCACATGAACGCCACGCTTGGTCAGCCCGTTAAGATAAGCGGGGAAGGTGGCGACAAGGGTCTTGCCCTCGCCGGTTTTCATTTCCGAGATATTGCCCTGATGCAGGAAAATCCCGCCCATCACCTGCACATCAAAGGCCCGCAGACCCAAGGCGCGCTTGGCGGCCTCTCGGCAGTTGGCGAACGCCTCTGGCAGCAGGTCGTCAACCTTTTCGCCATCCGCGACACGCTGCACAAACTCGGCGGTTTTTCCGATCAGCTCCTCGTCGGTCAGCTTTTCAAACTCCGGCTCCAGCGCGTTGACCTTTTCAACGATCGGGCGGGTCGCCTTTACTTTGCGGTCGTTTGGCGTGCCAAAGACCTTTTTGGCGAGTGTTCCGATACCCAGCATGTGCTCTCCGCCTGAATGCGTTTTGACGTCAACGTGTAAGACTACGGCTTGCCCGTTCCTGCGCTGCCCCATAGGAAGGGCTTCGAGATGACGGACTTTCGCGCCTCAAGGCGATGTAAGGCCGGGTAGGAATAGTGTCAACGTCGCGACATGGCTCGCGGCCCGCTCAAAGGACGAGAAAACATGTCGAAATACAAAAATATGCTGCTGGGTGCCGCAATGTGCCTGACGTTTGGCGCACCTGTGATGGCCCAGGACGTCACCGGACAGACCGTGGTGGCCACGGTCGGCGGTACCGATATCACAGTTGGTCACATGGTGGCGATGACGCTAAGCCTGCCCGAAGAACAACGCAGCCTGCCGATGGATGTGATTTTTGAGGGGCTGCTGGAACGGTTGATCCAGCAAGAGGCCGTCAGCCAGTCGCAAACAGACCTGACGCGCCGCACTGAGTTGCAACTTGAGAATGAGCAACGCTCGCTGGTGGCCAGCGAGATCGTCAACGCCATGGCGGAAAAGATCACCGTAACGGACGGCGACGTTCAGGCAGCCTATGACATTCGGTTCGCCGATTTTATGCCCCAGACGGAATATAACGCCTCGCATATCCTGGTCGAGACCGAGGAAGAAGCCAAAGCCATCATCGCCGAGCTTGAGGCAGGTGCCGATTTTGCCGACACTGCCAAGGAAAAATCCACCGGCCCGTCCGGCCCCAGCGGTGGAGAGTTGGGCTGGTTTGGTCCCGGTCGCATGGTTCCAGATTTTGAGGCCGCCGTGGTCGAGATGGAAAAAGATGGCATTTCCGCCCCGGTGCAAACCCAGTTCGGCTGGCATGTGATCAAGCTGAACGACAGCCGTCAGCCCGGTGTTCCGACGCTGGAAGAAATGAAATCCACGCTGGAACAAGAAGCCTGGCGCAACATGATGACGGCTGAAATCGATGCACTGGTTGGGCAGGTTGAGATCGTGCGGGCGGATGTTTCGGGCATCAACCCCGAGGTTCTGACCGATCCGGCGATGATGGACGACTGACCACACAACGAGGGCGCAGCCATGGGATCGAAATCGAAAAAGATCAAAAAGCTGCAGCGCAAGTTGAAGGATTTGCGCGCGCAGCTTGATGCGGACGATGGTGCGCCCAAGGTTTCGCCCCTGGCGCCTACGGGGTTTCCCGATTTGCCCGTCGTTGCTGGGGTGCGCTTTGCCGCCGCTGCGGCGGGGGTAAAATACGCCGGGCGCACGGATGTGATGTTGGCGGTGATGGACACGGGCAGCAGTGTGGCCGGGGTTTTCACCCGCTCGGCCACGCGGTCGTCCAATGTGCTGGATTGTCAGGCCAAAATCGGCCGGGCCAGCACGGACGGGGCGGCGATCATCGTGAACTCAGGCAATTCCAACGCCTTTACCGGGCGGGCGGGCGATGGCTCTGTTGTCGCGATCTGTGCGGCGGTGGCCGAGTCGACGGGCCTGCCCCCCGAGCGGGTTTTTACCTCATCAACAGGTGTGATCGGCGAACGTCTGCCGCATGAACGCATCACCGCCAAAACAGCAGAGCTGGTGGCGGGGCTAAGCGCGGGCGGGGTCGAACAGGCGGCACGCGCCATCATGACCACCGACACATTCGCCAAGGGCGCTGGTGCCGAGGTCACGATCGGCGGCAAGACGGTGCACATCGCGGGCATCGCCAAAGGATCAGGCATGATCGCGCCGGATATGGCGACGATGCTGGTCTATATCTTCACCGATGCGCAGATCGCGCAAGCTGACTTGCAGACTATGCTGGCCGGATTGACCAACACGACGTTCAACTGCATCACCGTCGACAGCGACACGTCGACCTCTGACACACTGCTGCTGGTGGCGACCGGGGCGTCGGGGGTGACGGTTGGCGCAAACGACGCCGATTTCGAAACCGGGTTGCGCGGCGTGATGCGTGATTTGGCGCATCAGGTGGTGCGCGACGGCGAGGGGGCGACGAAATTCGTCGAGATCACCGCCACCGGCGCCCGTGATGACGCCGAGGCCCATCGCGCAGCAATGGCGGTGGCGAACTCGCCATTGGTGAAAACCGCTGTTGCTGGCGAAGATCCCAACTGGGGTCGTGTGGTGATGGCGATCGGCAAATCCGGCGCCGAGGCTGACCGCGACCGGCTGTCGATCTGGTTTGGCGATATTCTGGTGGCCAAAGATGGCTGGGTGTCGCCCGATTATCGCGAAAAAGACGGCGCAGACTATATGACCGCACAAGACCTGTGTATCCGGTTCGATCTGGGCATCGCCAAAGGCACAGCCACGGTCTGGACCTGCGATCTGACCCACGGCTACATCACAATCAACGCCGACTATCGGTCATGAAAACCCTTCTGGTGTCGGCCGTCGCGCTGATCGATGTGGACGGGCGGGTGCTGTTGGCGCAGCGCCCCAAGGGTAAGTCGATGGCCGGGCTGTGGGAGTTTCCGGGCGGCAAGATAGAGCCGGGCGAGACCCCCGAACACGCGCTGATCCGCGAATTGCAAGAAGAGTTGGGCATCGACACCTGGGAAAGCTGCCTGGCGCCGTTGACGTTCGCCAGCCACGGCTACCAAGACTTCCATCTGCTGATGGCGCTGTTTGCCTGCCGCAAATGGAACGGCATCGTGCAGCCGCGCGAGGGGCAGGCGCTGAAATGGGTGGCAGCCAAAGACCTTTCCCTCTACCCGATGCCACCGGCTGACATCCCATTGATCCCGGTGCTTCGCGAGCTTCTTTAGGCGGCTGGGTCGATCTGGTTCTCGACCAGCACCTGGAACAGGCGGTTCTCGGCTTGTTCTACCCTCAGCCCGGTCGGCGTAGCCGTGCCGATCTCGGGGATCGCAATCGCACCGCCACCGCGCACGGTATAACCTTGGCGCAAATCCCCTTGCGGTTAGACGCCCCCCTGTGCGGCTGCCAACGTTATCACCACCACAATCCCCCCTGCCGTGAGGCAAAGCCCGCATAAGGTGGACGGGATCGAGGCTTGGTGATCGGATCTGAGTCTGGTGATTATCGACGCACAGATGGACAGAGTGGCGCGGCTGTTGAGGCATGGTCTGGGGCTGGGGCTGGGGCAACCATCTGGCGCGCGCGTCCTGACGCAGGTTTGGGAACGGCATAAACGGGTGCGGTTACGCCAGGTTTTTTATCGCGGCGACGCTTGCGCGGGCACCCATTTCCAACAGGTTTTTATAGGCCTCTGTCACCGGGTCGGTCAGGCGGTTGGCCAACTCTGGAGGGAAGATTTCTGTTACCGCCAGCAGCGCCTTGACCCGTGCGTTGGCGTCGGTGTTTGTCTGAGACAGCGCGCGCAGGCGACCGGCCATCGGGTCGCGCACATCAATCGGCTGGCCGTTTTCACCGACGCCGCCAACATAGCGCATCCAGGCCGCAACGGCGAGGCTAAGCCCGGCAATCGGGCGGGCGTCGTCAAGGTTTTCCTGCAGCGTGCCAAGCAGGCGCTGGGGCAGTTTCTGGCTGCCATCCATGGCGATCTGCCAGGTGCGGTGCCGGATTGCCGGATTGGCATAACGGTCAAACAGCGCGTCGGCGTAATTACTCAGGCTGACCCCCGGAGGGGCGGCGATGGCGGGGGCGATCTCTTTCGCCCACAGGGCGCGGACATACCCCGCAAAGCCCGGATCGGCGACCGTGTCGGCGATGGTTTCAAACCCGCCGAGATAGCCAAGATAGGCAAGCGCGGAATGGGTACCATTCAGCATCCGCAGCTTCATATGCTCATACGCCGTGACATCGCTGACCATTTCGGCCCCGGCGGCGGCGAAATCGGGGCGGGCGCCGTCGACAAAATCATCCTCGATCACCCATTGACGGAACGGTTCACACAAGACCGGCGCAGCGTCATGCACACCTGTCAGGGCCTCTATGCGGGCGATATCGGCATCGGTGGTTGCGGGGGTGATGCGGTCGACCATGGTGGCGGGAAAGCGGCCCTTTGCCCTGATCCAGGTGGCAAGCGCCGGGTCGATCAGCGCCGCCAGTTCCAGCACGACACCCCGCACAAGGCGACCGTTTTCGGGCAGGTTATCACAGGTCAGAACGGTAAAGGGGCGCAGCCCGGCCTGCTGGCGCCGCTGCAGTGCACGCACCAGATAACCCGGCGCGGTTTTGGGCAGCGGGTTTGCGATGTCATGCTGGATACCGGCGTTGCCCGCGTCCAGCGCACCGGTTGCGGGGTTGTGGCAATAGCCCTTTTCGGTGACGGTCAGCGTAACGATCTGCACGCCCGCGTCGGCCATCGCGGCCAGCACCGCCTCGGGGTTTTCGGGCGCGACAAGCACATCGTCGAGCACCTCGATGACGCGGGTATCTTCGCCGTCGGGGCCAAGCGATACCACCGTATAGGCGCAACCTTGCGGCGCCAGTGCATCGCGGACATCAGGCCGTTGCAGTGACACGCCAGTAATGCCCCAATCGCCGCCCGATGCCGCCATGGCATCGGCGATATAGACCGCCCCAAAGGCGCGATAGAACGCGCCAAGGCCAAGGTGAACAATGCCGACGCCGGGCTTTGGCGCGCCGCTGCGGGTCAGGCGATCAGCGGGCAAGCCAGCCTCCATCCACGTTCAGAATGGTGCCGTGCACATACCCCGCAGCGGGGGATGCCAGAAAGACGGCGGCCCCTGCGATATCCTGTGCCGCCCCCCAGCGGCC
>Ga0316206_1002193_pt1 | contig 13909 bp, 14 predicted proteins | sample 6monthpyrite_MG_FD_204942 | JGI IMG/M metagenome (GOLD analysis project Ga0316206, IMG submission 204942) | Microbial mat bacterial communities from mineral coupon in-situ incubated in ocean water Damariscotta River, Maine, United States -... | ecosystem: Environmental > Aquatic > Marine >...
CTACCAAGTCTAGCAACCCGAACAACCCGAACAACCCGCAGGCGCGGCCGCCCTTAACTGGCGACCCACAAAAAAATCCCTCTAAGAGTCGCCGCACACTTCCTATTGAGGTTAGGCGAGGGGCGTTAGCACGGGCGGGTTTTAAGTGCGAAAATTGTTCCTCGACCTTTGCCTTGCAGTTTGAGCATCGAATTCCGGTCGCGCTCGGTGGGCGCAGCACTGCTGAGAACATATTGCTGCTCTGCAGAAGTTGCAACTTTCGGGAGGGGGTGAAAGTTTTTGGCGTGGCGGGGATGGGAGCGCGCTAGCGCTCTTTGCTGCGCTGGTGCGCTTTGCTGCGCTGGCGCTCTTTGCTGCGCTGGCGCTCTTTGCTGCGCTGGCGCTCTTTGCTGCGCTGGCGCTCTGCTGCGCTGGCGCTTTTTGCTGCGCTGGCGCTTTTTGCTGCGCTGGCGCTTTTTGCTGCGCTGGCGCTCTTTGCTGCGCTAGCGCTTTTTGCTGCGCTGGCGCTCTATGCTGCGCTAGCGCTCTATGCTGCGCTAGCGCTCTCTGCTGCGCTGGCGCTCTCTGCTGCGCAGGCGCTCTTTGCTGCGCTGGCGCTTTTTGCTGCGCTGGCGCTCTGCTGCGCTGGCGCTCTTTGCTGCGCTGGCGCTCTTTGCTGCGCTGACGCTCTGCTGCGCTGGCGCTCTATGCTGCGCTGGCGCTGGCGCTCTATGCTGCGCTGGCGCTCTGCACTCGGATGGCGCAGAGAGTACCCGACTAGTGGTATCCTGAAACGGTGCCAGCAAAAGGAAATTCCCATTGATATGAAAAACTTTTGTGAAGATCTTATACAAAGCACTGAGTGCTACACGTCATTCTGATAGAACGCATCACACAATAACAATAATAACTTTATCAGGAGAAAAATTTATGAAAGTTTTAAAAACTATGCAGGCCATGCTCTTTAGCGCCGCAGCGCTTCAGTTCGCACCAACAGTATTTGCCGAAAGTGGCAGCCGAGAAATGTCCGATCAACCCACCGAAACCATTAAAAATGTCAGTCGGCTTTCCATTTGGGACATGCTAAAAAAAATCCCTAAGCCACATAGCATCAACGTTAAGTATTTTGACCGTGAAACCAATAAAATCAAATCCAGAGAAATTAAAGTCAATCTCTTTATTAGGGGGTGAAGAGGATAATGACTATAATGGTGCTAGGAAATTACCGTTTGAACTGCATTTATCTTCAGGCACTGAAGATACTCTTATCGTAGAGGAATTTGATATCAGTGTAGGTGAAGCACAAGACCATAATGAAACTCTGGGCCCTCTCGCAATAACTGCTCCGGGAATATATTTTAGAAGAATCAATAATGAAGTTTTCAAAAAAATTAATGAGCATTATGGCTTTGGAATTCGTCTCTTTAAACTCAATACAAAAAATAAAATTCCATTTATTAGGGGTCAGCGCCTTAATTTTACTTACGATTTAACCGCCGATGTTGGCAGCACCATGACCGTTGAAGGAACCGTTGGTCTAGAGTATAGAAGAATTTCTCTCGAGGGCAGTAGGTCTTATAATCGTGAGTGGGGCTTCAACAAAGACAACAGAATTAGATCGCAACATAAAGGTGTGGCGCTCAATTATATGGCGACAAAAAAATTCAGCGTTTCTGGTTATATGGAAGATGCAAAATTTGATTACAAAACAACAAAAGGTAATGCCGATATTGAAAACCCTACTGCTGGTATCAAAGTACAATATCTTTTTGATTAAATGACCGATTAAAAAAATAAGTTCGTTTTATGGGCGAGAAAAAAATATAAGTTTTTTCTCGCCTTTTTCTTTAAAGGCCTTTAAATGTTTGCACAACCCGCTGCACTTCCCCTCTAAACTTAGCGGGGTGATATTTCAAGGCATTGGCGCGCATTTTTTGTCCATCAATAGTTAAATAGGTTTTATTAAGCTCGGCCAAGGCCGGCCTTAGATTTGTTAGGTGTTGGATATATTGCACTGCTGGCCCTGTCACAAAATTTTGCTGCTGCTGGCAGGCGATAATTGGTCGGCCGGTGCTCTGAGTTTTCAGGGAATAGAGGGGGAAGCCGACTTTTTGGTAATCGATATGCGCCCGTGCCCCCGCCAAAATAGGCGCTAACTCTCCTGCGCATTTTTGGCCGCCACAAAAATATTTTTCATTGGCAGAGTTTTTCAGCGCCTGCAAATGGGTATCTTCTCCTACAAAAACATATTTCAAAGAAAATTCTTGCAGCATTTCCACGATCATTTGCGCCTGCTTGATATTGATTGGTTCGGCATTGATGGTGCAATAATCGTAGGGAAACATATTTTTTGGAAAAATATTAAAGTCATCAATTTTGAAAAATGGTGGCAGCACAAATATCTCTTTATGCGGGACTATTTTTAAGAGAGAGGCCTTTAAAGCCTCCGAGCTGACCCATAAATAGTCTATTTGTTGCAGGCATTTTTTTGACCAATTTTTTACGAAGGGGCTGAAGAATTTTTCGCGCAAGGTTTTTTTACTATTGATGAACGCCCCTTCATCGTAAAGATAGGTTATTTGTTTGGTGTTTTTACATTTGCGAATACCGTGGGAGAGGCCGCGCGAGATATTGATGATTAAGTCCACTTTGCAGGGGATAAAAAGGTTTTTAGCAGCGTTTGGCACCACATATTGATATTTGTGAAAATCCGCAACACTGGTGACGATATTGGAGAGAAATGTGGAGTGGATTTTGCGCATTTCAATAGGCCCTAAGATGGCCCTTTCACGATGCGCCAATGTGTATATTTCCGCGTCTTCATAGAGGGATAAAAACATCTCTAAAACTTCAGTTTGATGATCTCGCGCCAATAAATGGTCGCAACTAAGGGCCACTTTCATATCACAGCAATCCCCTAAAATACTCGGCAGTCCGTTGAATACCCTCGGAAAAACTGACTTGAGGAGCGAAGTCTGAAATGCTCTGCAATTTATCTAAAACCGGGCGTCTTTGTTTGGGATCGTCTTCCGGCAATTCCTTAAAAATAATACTTGAAGAACTATCCAACGCTTTTATGATCTCGCGGGCACAATCTATAATGGTGTATTCATCGGGATTGCCGCAATTAAAAGGAGATGAATCGTTACTAAACATCACCGTATGCATCGCCATCACCAAATCCGAGACGAAGCAAAAAGAACGGGTTTGCGTACCATCACCGTAAACCGTCAGATCCTGATTTTGCAATGCCTGATTAATAAAATTTGGAATCACCCGCCCATCGTTGGCGCGCATACCGGGCCCATAGGTATTAAAGATGCGAATAATACGTGTATCGGCGCCAAAAAGCCGCTGATAAGTCGACGTTAAAGTCTCCGCCATTCTCTTAGACTCGTCATAAATCGCCCGCGGGCCTAGGGTATTCACCGCCCCCAGATAAGATTCCGGCTGAGGATGAACTTCTGGATCACCGTAAACTTCAGAGGTGGAGGCCTCTAAAAATCTCGCCTTTTTTTGTAGCGATAACTCTAGTAAAAGACGCGTGCCCTCAGTATTGACATGATAAATTTCCATGGGGATTTTTTTAAAATCAATGGGTGAGGCCGGAGAAGCTAAGGAGAAAATATAATCGATTTCTACCCCCGCAAAATCCGGTAAGTTTTTATAAATATTACATTCGATAAAGCTAAAATTTTTAAAGGGCGCGAGGCGCTGAATATTCGCCCGTGAACCGGTAATAAAATTATCGAGACCGATAACTTTGGCACCAAGTTTTAAGTAAAACTCGGCGACATGGTGCGGGACAAAACCCGCAACTCCCGCGATGAGAATAGTTTTACCCTGGAGATTTTCTGGCAAGACGACCTGCTCAAACATAGTGCATCCTTGAAAGGCTAATAATGTTTTAACTGTATCACAGTTGCAGCTATAAGTAAGAGGGCCCCCCCCAATAATTGCACGGGATCGAGGGCCTTATTTAAAAAGATCCAATTGACGGAAATAGCACAAAAGGGAAAAAACATTTCCGCTAAAGCGGCGGCCCGTGCGGAAATCTTATGCAGCCCGCGATAATAAAAATACATCGCTAAAAGTCCAGATAGAAAGACCATGACGGCAATACGCCCCCACGTCCAAGGCGCCAAATCAAAATCCAAATCGGTCATAAAAGGCAGCGGCAGCAGGCATAAAAAACCAAAGAAAAATCGCCCCGCCATAATCTCTTTCGGACTCAGTCCCTGCAACGTCAGTTTTTTGCCGAAAACGGTGGCCATGCCCCAGCCCATCACCGCCAGTCCAGCAAAGGCATACCCCTGTAGAGACCTTGGGTTACTCAAATGATCGCCGTTCAGCAATTCTTTTAGACCTGCCACCAGGTCGTGGTGGGTGATCATAAGCCCCCCCACTAAACACAGGCCTGCCCATAATAAAAATTCACGTTTCAAGCTTTCTTGTAAAACAATCCGCGCCATGATGATCGCCACGATTGGCTGAAATTTTTGTAATAAGATAACTGCCGATGGATTGACCAGGGCAAAAGCTTTGGTGAAGGCCAAGGTGGCGGCCGCTGAACCCACGCCACCAATCATAAAAAAATAAAAAAGATGGGATACCTGTAAACTCCAAATTTTTTTCCATTTACTCATGATCAGCGGCAAAAAAACCGCCACTAGCAAGATATGTTCGGTGAAAACGATGCGCTCGGCGCTGACACCATTGGCGAGTAAGGGATAGCGAATTAAGGTATCAATCGCCCATAAACAGCAAGCTAAAACAATGAGAAAAATTCCCATCATAAATGATATTCCTCTTTGCACCGATCAAAACTAAGACGCGCTCTTTGCGCCGCCAAATGCTTCTTGATTCTTTTGCGATTTTTGCGATCCCGCCGCTGTTCTTTATTCAACTCAACGGGGGGGAGCAGGCCAAAATTGATATTTGTCGGTCCCGGTTTGGGCACTGTCATTAAATAATGAACCAATGCTCCGATGGCCGTTGTTACGGGGAAGACAATTTCCTCCTCTGCATTGAGCCTGCGCAAAACCTGCAGACCAGTATACAGCCCCATCGCCGCCGATTCAGTATAACCCTCAACTCCGGTCATTTGACCGGCAAAAAACAGTCTCGGGAATTCCTTGCTACTAAGATCCCCATTGAGCAACTTTCTAGCGTTTAAAAAGGAATTTCTATGCACTGAACCAAGATGCATAAATTGCGCCTGCTCCAAACCTGGTATCATGCGAAAAACTCTGAGTTGTTCTTTATAAGTGAGGCGAGTTTGAAACCCCACTAAATTAAAGGCAGACCCCAATAAATTTTCTCGCCGCAATTGCACTACAGCATAATAGCTCTCACCGCCGGCAGAACTCAGGCCAATGGGCTTCATACAGCCAAAGCGCGCCGTATCCACTCCCCGTGCCGCCATCGTGTCGATGGGCAAACAGGCCTCAAAATATTTCAACTGCTCAAAATTGGCGGCGGGCACTTTTTCCGCCCGTACCAGCTCCCCAATAAAAGCTTCATATTCTTGCTTATTTAGCGGAGCATTCAGATAATCTGCTTGCTCCCCCGCAATAATGTCTTTGTGGCGATCTTTATAGTAGAGTTTGGAATAATCCAAGCTCTCCCCATCTACCACGGGGGCAATGGCATCATAAAAATAAAAATCATCCTGCGAAACGTGAGAGAGTATCCATTTTTCTAGCGCCGCACTGGTTAAGGGGCCGCTCGCCACAATGGTATAATCACAGTCATATTTTTCTGCCGCCGCCAGGGGATCGCCGACCTCTTCTGAAATAAGTTGAATATTTTCATGGTTTTGCAAAACATCGTGAATCTTTTGCGAAAAAAGCACACGATCCACCGCGAGAGCATCCCCAGCGGGCACTGCGGTTTGCTGGGCAATTTGCAACATCAGGGAGCCCAACCCCGCCATCTCGTATTTCAGCATGCCATGGGCGGCATCGGGATTCATTGATTTTAAAGAGTTAGTACATACCAGCTCTGCGCTAGTGGTTATTTTTTGGGCGGGGTTAAGCCGCTGGCCCTTCCCTTCAAGAAGCACCACCTTAACACCTCTTTCCGCTAAAAAATAACTGGCATCGCTGCCCGCGAGTCCAGCACCTATAACAAGTACTTTTTTCGCACCTCGGTAATTCATATTCCCATCCACTTTAAAATTTGTTATTCATCAACAGGTATTAACGCAATAATTTTTTTTTGGCTTTTACCATGGAATTACATTTACATCAAACTCATCACACAATTGGCGACTTTGCAAAGATCGTCGATTATTTGCAAGACCAATGCTGCACTCCTTTACCCGGGCTCCACCTTTTGCCCGAGCTATTTTTAACGGGCTATCCGTTGCAGGATTTATGCCTGCAAAAACCCTTTATAAAAAATTATCAAGAAACTCTCGCAAATATTAACCAATGGAGCGTCGACTATTTTCGTGGCGAAAATATTGCCTTCTTAATGGGTGGACTCAAATACACCTTTGACCCCTCGGGCCTGCCCAGAGCGATTGAAAATGTAATCTACTTGTTGCAACCAGGGCTTGAGCTACAGGCCATCTACAGCAAGAGATTATTGCCTAATTATGATATTTTTGACGAAGAAAAATATTTTTCCCCCGGCCATGCCTCGCGCTGTTTTACATTTCAGGGAAAAAATATCGGTCTCCTTATTTGTGAGGATATGTGGACCTCCAGTTTTCACCAACACGATCCCGTTAAAGAATTTGCTCGCGACATCGTAAAAACCAAAAAATCCATTGATTTGGTGATTAACTTATCTGCCAGTCCCTACTACCTGGATAAACAAAAAAATAGAATCGCCAGAGGAATGGAAATTTCTCATTTATTAAAAGCACCCTTTGCCTATGTCAATCGAGTGGGCGGTGAAGATGAAATTCTCTTTGATGGTGCCAGTTTTATTGTCCAAGGTGAGGAAATACTCGTGCAAGGCCAATCTTTTCGCGCAGAGATCATCAGCACGACGGTACCCATAAAAAAACCATCAGAGCAGGCCCTTTTAGGGAACCACCACGAAGATCTCACCCAAGATCCGGCGAACACATGGGAGGGACTTTTCAGTCCCAATTTTTCCTATGCACACCAGCTGCCTACCCTGCCCGACTTAACCGATGAAAAATGTGCCTCCCTAATCCAAGCATTGGGCTTTGGTATGCAAGAATACGCCACCAAGACGGGGTTTAATAAATTCTTGATTGCACTATCCGGTGGCATTGATTCCGCCCTCGTGGTCGCCCTCGTTAAATTGTCACTTAGGCCGGGCCAAAGCCTGGAATGTCTCTACATGCCAAGTAAATTTTCTGCACAAATCAGTCACGACCTATCCGCAGAAATGTGTCAGAAAATTCAGGTGCCCCTCAAAGTTTTTCCCATTAAATTTTTACACAGCACCGTGAATATTGCTTTTCAAGAGGCCTTCGGCGAGCAAATGCATGGATTAACCGACGAAAACATCCAAAGCCGCCTGCGTGGTGCCTTACTCTATGGCCGTTCCAATCAAACTGGCCGCATGGTATTCAACACTTCCAATAAATCTGAGCTAGCGGTCGGTTACTCAACCCAATATGGCGATAGTGTAGGAGCTTTAAGCGTTTTGGGAGACCTCTATAAAACGGAAGTCATCTCACTCTGTCGATACATTAATAAATATCATGAAAATATCATTCCCCAATTAATTATCGATCGCCCACCTAGTGCCGAACTTAGAGAACAGCAAGAGGATGCACAAAGTCTCCCGCCCTATGCGAGATTGGATGCTATTCTCGAAGGCATCTTAAGTTATCGCTTAACCTTGCAGGAGATTGTGGCAATGGGGTTTGAAAGTACAGAAGTAGAAAAAATATATGGACTTTACCAAAAATCAGAGTATAAGAGAACTCAATTCTGCCCGATCCTCAAAGTAAAAACTAAAAGCTTTGGCTTTGGGTATAGAGTTCCCATTGCTAAGAAATTAACATAAATTAGGAGATAAAAATGCCCAACAAACAAGTAGAAGACGCCCTTAAGACCTTACAAAGTTTAAAAAAAGATTTAGAAAAATTCTTGCAAGAAAGTAATTTAAAATCCATTACAAAATCCGCAAAAAGTTTTTTGAAGTCTACCAAAAAAGATTTGGCCAGCACCATCAACAAAGATGTCAAATTTGTCAAAAAGAAAATCAATGACGAAAAAAAGAACCTAGAAAAAATTGTCGATAAAGTCATTCAATCTGAAATTAAATCGGCAAAAGACTTTTTATCCAATCAAAAAAAAGAACTCAGTAAATTACAAAAGAAATTAGAAAAATTTATGCATGACGCGCAAAAAGCGGCTAAAAAAGCGCAGAAAAAAGCAACTAAAAAAGTTGCAAAGAAAGCGACAAAGAAGGCCACAAAAAAAGCCGCCAGCAAAAAAGCGACAAAAAAAGTTGCTAGTAAAAAACCCACCAAGAAAGTGACGAGCAAAAAAACAACTAAAAAAGTTGCCAAAAAAGCGACGAAGAAAGCCACTAAAAAAACGAGCACAAAAAAATAATCTCAGCAGGGTCCAAAAACGCGTCCAACAATAACCGTGCAAAAAAAACTCACGGTGTTGTTGGACAGATCCAATATTATTTTCAAATTTATAAGACTGAAAGCCTTCCCTACTTGCAGAAAATTTTGTGAAGTATAAATTTTAATTGAAAAATAGATGCTACCATCTTGTTGTTTACTGAAATAGCATTATCTCCAGGTTAGGAATGTAAACTTATCACATTGAATTTTTGAGAAAGATCACGATAACTTCGTTGATTTTGATCGACTGATTATTCAACTTCCTGATTATGTTTTGAAAAATCGTCACTTAATCGATAACTACCACAGGTCGAACATTTCATTCCAACAAGTTTAAACGCAGGCACGAGAGATAAGGTAACAACCTTTTTAGGAAGTAAATAATATGAGAAAAATCCAATAATTTTATCAAGATAAGGTATGTATTCTAAGAAATATAAGACATAGAGCAAGTATCTTTTTACCATAGATGCTTTTTGAATTAGTTTTGTTTGCTTGCAATTTAAGCAAAAGGCATTTCCCTCTTTATAATAACTCATGTCGAGCACATCTCCTTATCGGCAAAAGAATGTTTAAAATATTAATTCGGACTAACAATTATTACAGAGTTTTCGGCCAACCTTAACTCCTTCTCATAGTCATTTTCAAAAACTAAAACATTGCCAAGAGTGTATTCATCATCCGAAAAAATATTCCCTGTTTTAACCAGTATTATTTCTAAATTCATAAAATCAGAACCTTTTATAATTGCGGAAAACGTTGTACTCCCCGGTACAAAAACCTTTTTTTCTTCATCCGCAGTTGAACTTGCAGCAGACACATTCTCTATCAATTTATGTTTTAAAATAACTTCATCGGTATCGTTATTAACAAGATGTATTTGCAAGCGACCTTTCTTTAAATCCTCAGCTTCCGCCGAGACATGGCCCACTCGAACTAATTCCATAATATTCAATTGAATCTCTACCTCGTATTCATTGGCATAAACATTGCTAAGATTCACCCACGCCATAAAAATAATAAGTCCTAATTTTTTCATCATCCGTCCTCGATTTAAGATTTTTCTTACTTTAAGAATAAATGATTTTTGAAAAAATTATAGGGTCGTTGTAATATATTCTATGGGTGTCAAAGTTTTATACATCCCAAGAGGGTGCCATGCACGCGAGACAATGCGTTTACTGCAAGATACCGAGTGCATGGCACGAATATTCGAATATTTGAATATTTGCGAATATTACTGGCACGAATATTTAGATAAATTTTGAGGAGTCCCGTGCGGGAAAAGCGCATGCGGGGATCTGTGAGGGCTTTACCTTTGACTAATTATAGCAGTCAGGGTAATTCTACTCGATGAAATCTTTATTCGTTTTGATAATTGCTATTACCTCACCATTTGTTTTTGCGAATGATGGAACTTATTTTAACTTAGAAATAATGACATCATTCATCTCCAAAATGAATGATTCCTCTTCAACGCCTTTAATAAGGGGTATTGAAAATGATGTGCTGACGATTCAAAATAAAAAAGTCCCAGATGTATTGATGAACTTTATGAATAAATTGCAATTTGAGCTATTCGGGGAGTCTGATCGTATTTCACTGCAGTACTGTTTACCGAGTTCGGGCGGAGTAATGACGGCCATGTTTGTTCCAAAGACAATTTGTTTGAGGGATGAGGATATAAAAAAAATCTTAACAAACAAACAATATAAACGGCCATATAGCTTTTTGAAAACGCTATTAGCACATGAGCTTTCTCATTTTGTTCATGAATACTCTACACATTATATGAGTCCGTATGGAACTAGCTTAAATAACTCTAAATCAATTTATCGCCAAGATTTCGAGTGGTATTACATGCAACGATTTGGATCTTTAGATTACTCGCTAGCATCTAAAGAGGACTTTCTCAAAATTACTGATATGATGGGATTTGAATTATCTTTTGCTCATGCTGAAGTCGATATTTATGCTTATATTTTAATGCAAAAAGTAGATGAAAAAATACCATATGACGATTTAGAATATTTTTTCCAATCACAAATTAATTCAGCTGAAGCAGGTGGTGTAGAGGATTCAAAGAAAAGAATGCAGGCGATGCAGTTTTTTAAATCTGAAAATATTTAATTTTTTTACTTGATGTAAAAGAGGGTGCCATGCACGCGAGACATTGAGTGCCGTCTAAGAGGGTGCCATGCACGCGAGACAACGCGTTTGCTGCAAGACACCAAAGAGGGTGCCATGCACGCGAGACAACGCGTTTACTGCAAGGCACCGAGTGCAAGGCACCGAGTGCATGGCACGAATATTCGGGTCATCCTAGAGCTTGGGAAATGCCCGAGATTTTTTAAAGCAAGACGAAGTGTTGCGATAGTCATTTTCGATAAAATGACGTAATAGATCTTCTTCTCTCACTATCACCTTGCCATTAATTGTTATCTTTTTAGCATGGTATCTAATTGCAGCGCTTGTCATATAAAGATATCCTGTCATGGCATAGCCAAACATATTAACAATGTAGCTAATTGACTCTGGCAACAACTGAAATACTATATTTGCTGCTGCAAAAGAGGCAGGCAGAGTGCGCGCTAGGTAATTGCCAATTGATCCCCATTTTTTTCCAAGTATATCAACCTTAATTAATTGGTTTTCTACAAAGTTTGCCCCTCCATATTTATATATATACCAATACAGAGGCACTTTTTTGATGTCTCCGATATTATCCCTATCACTATAAAAGGGGTGTCCTATTATATGCAAAATTTTAGGATAAATATCTTTACGCCCCTTTTCAAGTTTGGCCGCAAGTAATTCTAGAAAACTTTGATCTCCTTCAGAAGGACATCCTGTACTACATGCACCTAGATAAAGATTGAAAGTTGGTGATGTTTTCACCCTTTCAAAAATGTCGATTATAATTGACGTCATTTCATGAGCTGTAAACTTACCATCCGTATTATTAAGAGAATATCGTTTTGGATTTCCATGCCCAAAAAAGGCCAATCCACTTAACCTTTCATTCTCGCCAATGGTGTCAATAATTTTATTATAAAATGCATCATTCAATTGATCTGTATTAATGATTTCAATCTTCGCACGAGGATTTACTTTTTTAATAACTTTTTCAAATTCCTGTTGCCATAAAAGATTTAATTTAATTTCTAGCCCCCCTGCTTGTAACTCCGGGTCTTTTCCAGAAACAAAAATATAGACGTCTTTAGGTCCTCCTGATAAATCGCTTAACTCTTCTAGGCAAAAGCCTGATAAAGTATAAAAAAAGAGTAAAACCACTAGGTAGTTGGGTTTCAGGTTCATAAAATCCTCACTGCCAATAAATTATTAATAGGGTCGCGCCTGCTTAATAACAATTCTTGGTGACCCTTTTATCAGGCCCTCTTTCGTTGGATAAGCGTTTGTTTATTTTGTGTAGGTATCTTAACATCTCCCAAGGCCATATCAAGTAAAAGTATGCCGAGGCTACTATTTACACGCTCTGTATTTATCTTAGGCGTTAATTATCGCCATCATCAGAAGTGGTATTCATTAACTGAATAATTCCTATTAGTTCAAATTCAATTCTTAGTATCTTTCTGAAAGATTTAGATATCTTATGCGTATAAATCAAGTGTCACTTGATTTACTCAAGTTGAACTTGATTTAATTAAAAAAAAATGGCACCTCAATTGTCTTAGCAAAAACAAAAAACGAGGTGCCAAATGCATAAATGTGAGTTCTGTCATAATAATTTCAAGAGGGTGCCATGCACGCGAGACAACGCGTTTACTGCAAGACACCGAGTGCATGGCACGTATATGTGGAAGCCACGTTCTCGAAGCTTGTGGACCAAGGCCTGTACAACTAGCTGGCGTTCAGCTTCAATCAATTCTCAATAATAGCACCCAGTCGAAAAAATTGACGAAGGTCATATTCATCAAAGCCAGCGGCCAACACGGTAATAGAGGCAGGTGGCAGAACCTTGCTAAGAATACTTTTCACATCATAAGTATCAAAGCTTGAAGTTAGAATGGCCCCTGCTCCTTTGCCGACAAAGCTTTTGCAATCGTAAGTATCAAACCCCTTGCATTTAACTGTAACTCGATCTCCTGCGATATTAATAAAACTTTTAATATCATAACTATCGAATTCAATTCCAACAACAACGCTACCACCAGCTCTTAACCTTTGCTTGATGTCATAGGAATCGGCTGCCAGGACTGTGGAACTTAAAAATAAATTTGGTTACGCAAGCAGTGCATATTGGCACTCCCCTAAAGGCCATCTCTAAAAGTATATATACATAGAGGTTTCAGATCCCTCCTCTTTTCTCACAATGGGTTGATTAATTGTAGCCTACGTGTGTCGCCACAATTCAGGATGACACAAGCTAAACCGATTATTGTAATTTTTTGATTTTCAAATCACCGCTTCCAGCTTTCATTGAAATTTTGAAAGAAGCATCCGCAGAATCACCAAATTCATTATATAGACGACCACTTCCCGATTTAAAAGAGGTCAAGACTTTCACAGCTGAAGGGAAAAATATTGTAACGTCGCCACTTCCAGCTTTAATATCCAACTCCCCTTTTTTTGGTGCTGACTTATACGATAAACTCATATCGCCGCTTCCCGTTTTCAGGTCAGCATCGCCAGTAAGCCCAGCTATTTGAATTGAACCACTTCCTGATTTACCATCAAGTTCATTCACTTCGGCATTTACCTTGACATCACCGCTTCCCAAGCTAAAGTCAATGCTTCCTTTCGTCCCATTCACCTCCAAATCGCCTGCCCCGCTTTTCAAATTTAATGCGGTCGCCTTGGGAACTTTAATAGCAAAATGAACTTTGCAGTTGTCATAGTTAAACCAGCCTTTTTTTTCTACATCAACAACAAGGTCTTTACCAGAGCGGTTTATTTTCAGAGTGCAACCCTTTTCAAATTTTACTTTGTTTGCTGAAACATAGGCTTTTCCATCTTCGGAAACAGTGACTTTTACATCACCAGAGGTGATTTTAAGCTTTAGGCTTTCAAGTCCTTTAGCGTTAAATTTTTTATTTTCCACTGAAGCAGAGGCCATACTTGTAAAAATACAGAGGACTGTAAGAATTGATTTTTTCATATTTACCACTTTTTCCTTCGATTGTTCAGCGGAAGATAACCAAATTATTTTAAAATGGCAATTTGGGTGCCACAAGAGGGTGCCATGCACGCGAGACAACGCGTTTGCTGCAAGACACCGAGTGCATGGCACGTATATGCGTATATGCTGCAAGACACCGAGTGCATGGCACGTATGCTGCAAGACACCGAGTGCATGGCACGTATGCTGCAAGACACCGAGTGCATGGCACGTATGCTGCA
>Ga0316206_1002194_pt1 | contig 13907 bp, 14 predicted proteins | sample 6monthpyrite_MG_FD_204942 | JGI IMG/M metagenome (GOLD analysis project Ga0316206, IMG submission 204942) | Microbial mat bacterial communities from mineral coupon in-situ incubated in ocean water Damariscotta River, Maine, United States -... | ecosystem: Environmental > Aquatic > Marine >...
TTTACAACCCATACAAAGGTGTAAGTCTACTAAGAAACCTAAATGCATTCATTCTCCTCCTACTTAAGATTATGAACTTTATCGTAATTAGTTGTACTAATAATTAAAAGAAGTATCTCTTATTTCATACGAAACAAGGAACTTTCCTAGGTGGATAATAGCTTAATTACTCTTATCTGGAACTAAATAAAATAAAAAGATTATCACAATTTGCAGTTAATGTGTAAAATAAGAAAACTTTGAGAATTACCATAATTTTATTGGTTTTAGGCTTGAGTAAGCTTCTTCATAAATAATGGGGATGCAGGGCTTAAAGAAAGAAAGCTTTAAACTTTCTCATCTTCTTCTGTTTCTTCTTCTTCCTCAGCTTCTTCATCAAGAAACATCGCCGGGTCATCCAAACATTCCATACCATCAGAATATTTTTCAACACCACCGCCATGTTTATAGACAATATCTCCGCCAATAAAACCTTGATAAGCAAGTAAAGAAGAGGTAGCAAGCAGTCCAATCAATACGATCGTTTCCAAAGTCACATGTCTTGCCTTGCAGGCAATAAACTTCACAAAAGCCAAAACCACTGTTATAATCATAGCGTACAGACCTAATTGTTTATGCGCTTTCAGTAGCGTCTGCCCTTCATCCGATAATAGAGGATAAACATCTTTGCCCTGGAGGCCTCCCGTATACCAAGCAGCTATCATAAATAAGGCAGCAATGCTTAAAATTCGTGAAGCCCATTGCGAATAGATGTAATTGTTGCTTACACTATATGAAAGTTGAAAGATAAGAGCCACCATAGGCAAGACAATAGCAAAATGCACAAGAGGGGGATGAAGAAGTGTTTCCATAACTGTCCTTGGTCTGTCGACCTCTAAGAACAGAGGTCTATTATTTTTTTAGGCGAACTCTGACAGACTGTTCATGGGCTGTCAGACCTTCTGTATTAGCCATAATAGCACAGGCTTCGCCGATTTCATTGATAGCATCGGCAGAAAAAGAAATTATTGAAGACTTTTTCATAAAATTCTCAACACCTAAAGGAGAATAGAATTTAGCTGTTCCTCCTGTTGGAAGAGTATGGTTAGGTCCGGCAACATAATCGCCTATTGCTTCAGGTGTATTAGGACCTAAGAAGATAGCCCCAGCATGTTTTATACGAGGCAGTAATTCAAATGGGTTGACCGTAACGACTTCTAAGTGTTCGGGAGCAATCTCATTCATCAGCTTCAAGGCTTCATCCATATCTTTCGTGACAATTACCGCACCGCGATCCTCAATAGACTTTCTTGCTATCTCTTCACGCGGAAGTTTTTTCAACCATGCTTCGACTTCAATAATCGTCTCATCTGCAATACGATGAGAAGGCGTGATCAAGATAGAAGATGCCATCTCATCATGCTCAGCCTGAGAAAGAAGATCAATTGCTAAATGATGCGGATTTGCCGTATCATCTGCTAAGACACCGATCTCTGATGGTCCGGCAATCATATCAATGTTGACTTCACCAAAAACAAGTTTTTTGGCCGTAGCAACAAAAATATTTCCCGGACCGGTGATTACATCAACTTTTGGAATACTCTGCGTTCCGTAAGCCATAGCCGCAATAGCCGATGCGCCCCCAACTTTGAAAACATTTGTCACACCACAAAGATGACACGCTGCGAGTAAAAGATGGTTGGGTTCATTATCCGGTGTCGGTGTACATACAATGATCTCTTCAACACCGGCAACCTGCGCCGGAATAACATTCATCAATAATGAAGAAGGGTACGCTGCTTTTCCACCGGGAATATAAAGTCCGGCCTTGTCAACAGCTGTAACTTTTTGTCCAAGAATAGTTCCATTGGCTTCAGTATCAAACCAAGATTTTGGAAGTTGTTTTTCATGATAAACCTTAATACGGTCATACGCAAGATGCAAGGCTGCCTTTAGTTCTTCATCCAAAGCATCATACGCTTCTTTCATAATAGCAGTGTCTATTCTTAGATCTTCATCTGTCTGGGGGGTCCAGTTGTCAAACTTGGCTATGTGGCGTTTTAAAGCAGTATTCTTTTCAATTCTAATTTCTGTAATAATGCCGTTTACAATGGTAGAAACATGTTCCATGTCCATTTTTCCACGTCCCAGTAGTTCTTCAAAAGCGTCGCCGAATGCACTGTCGGCTGTAGAAAGGAGTGTCATAATTCTTATACCTTCTATAAATAATTATCGTGATTATAGCTAAAACTAGCTAAGGCGGTTTTAATGCAATTAAAAAGTTTCCCGCAAAACTAGCTAAGGCAGTTTTTAGCACATAAAAAGTTTCTTTACAAAACATCTTTATGTGCTTATGAGAGACAGGTCACATACTTTACACTGCCTTATTGTTATAATGGTGTCAAAGGAATGCAATGAAATATTTTTTGTTATTATTCATACCGTTTTTACTTCTCTCTAGTGAGATAACAGTGCAAGTTTTAGGTTCAGGTGGACCTGAAAGCGGAGACAGAGCCTCTGCCTCATATCTTGTTAAAAAAGACGGTAAAGCTATTGTTTTAATTGATTTTGGCGGTGGAGCATTTTTACGTTTCGGCCAAGCCCGAGCGAAAATAGAAGATCTTCAAGTCGTTTTACTTACACATTTGCACATTGATCATGTTGTTGAACTCCCGGCTCTCATCAAGGCAGGATACTTTTCACGCAGGAAGGAACAGCTCAATATAATAGGACCAGCAGGAAATGAATATTTTCCCGGTTTCAATGAATTTATCCAGCTACAATTTGGGCCGCAAGGTGCTTACCGATATATGTCAGACATCTTAACCAATGAAAGTGAATCTTTTCCGTTAAAGACCTATGAAGTCAACAAAAATAGAAATTTTGACTTCAAAGAACTGCGTATTACAACAGCTAAGGTCAACCATGGCATCGTTCCCGCCGTGGCGTATAGAATTCAAATCGACGATAAAATCATTGTATTTTCGGGAGACACCTCAGCTCAATCAGAGGCCTTAACTGTACTCGCGAAAGATGCCGATATCCTTGTTGCCCATCATGCCATACCCGAACATGGGTATGAGCCTGCGAGAAGACTTCATATGCAACCTTCAAGAACAGCCCACATTGCTAAAGATGCAGGGGCTAAGACACTTTTGCTTTCACACCGTATGACCCGGACGTTCGGATTTGAAAAAGAGCATCAAGCACTTATGTCAAATATTTATAAAGGAAAAATAATTTGGGCTGAAGACCTCATGGAGATAAAACTTCCCTAATTTACAGTTCATATCCATGCAAGCTTTAGTACCGTATCTATATCTTTAAATCTGCACTTGCTATGGACTATCCTTTTAATGCACTCTTTTTATCCTAAAGGTGAAGAGGCACACCTTGTTTGTGCCTCTTCACCTGCTCTATTGATAGAAATGTACCGCCTTCTTATTCTATGGATGTCATATTTTCTTATGGACAATAAGACCTTCCGTTAACAGGGTTATCTATAACACCCTTTGAACATCGGAACTTGATAGGCACACTTAATGATCTATATTCCTGATTAAAGACTTCCGCCTTCGTCACAACAAAATGCAGATGCGGACCTGAAGTTCTTCCTGTATTTCCAGAAAGTGCCAGAAGGGCTCCTTTTTTCACCTTATCTCCAATTTTAACTTTTGCACTGTTTTGTTGAAGGTGAAAGTAACGACCTAAGGTTTTATCTGCGTGTTCAATGATAATATAATTCGCATATTGGCGCATTTTCTTACTCATTCCATGCTGATGATGCTTTTGCACTACTTCTACAATTTTTCCACCTCTTGCCGCATATACTTCGGTTCCTATAGGCATGGCAAAATCCACAGCATATTTAGCATTGCCTTTGTGCGAGACACTTCCGTTGAAGCCTTGTGAAACTCTTTGACTCTTATGAAAAGGAAGCGCATAAATAAACTCTATATCATGTTGTGCGTGTATATCGCCTTTGACCCATGAAATATGCGAGTTAAAGTGTCCAACACGCTTTTTCTTATGTGTATTACGCAAGGTTAATACCTTTCTTTTCTCCTTTGCCTCCAGAACAAGTTTAAACGGTAATTTTCCCTGTGCCTCATAACCTTGAATATTCTTAATAAACAGTGTGCTACTCACATGCATCTCAAAAAGATTTTCCATATAAAAATCGATATTTCCCTTATCCTCCTGAGCATATACAATCACCCCACCCTCTTTTTTAGCTACCAAAAGCTGACGGAGTTTAAGCGCATCTTCTTTTTTCAAGACGTCTTGATAAGCCTTGTACTCATCTTGCATCTTTTGCATAAAGGCATACGAAAAATCGTCCAACTCTTTTTCTGCCTGTAGCTCTTTTATCACACTATTATCTTGAAATGATTTTGCATTCTTAGAATGTTTAAGAACTTTTTTTTTCAATTTAGAGTTTTTATCTAAAAGTGTTTTTCCCTTGTCGATAAGAAATAAAAAGTATTCATCTTGTCTATTCTTAATGGAATCCGAAACTTCTTTATAATAATTTGTTTTGAGTGATGTACGAGGTTTTTGCAAAGAACGAAGGGACTTTAGATATAAGTACTGAAGTTCATCTTCATGTTCTCCTTCATCACTTTGTATCTGCGCATCCAATTTATTTCCAAGTTCAAAAGCCAAATCAACTTGATCAAAATACCCAGTAATTTCTGCCTTATAGGGTGAGAAATTTTCATTTTCAAGTAAGGCTTCATATACGGAACGTTCTTCTTCTATTGCCTTGCCTAAATGATCAAAGGCATGAGGAACCTGCCCCCATAAAATAAGTGAGAATAAACTAAGGAAGAGTAATTTCATAAGGCTGAGAATATCCGTCTACACTATCATGCGCTCTGACATAAACATGTGTTTCATCCTTAATCTTTACATTAGATAAAGAACGCGTAAAAGGCTGTTCTAACTCATGCGGATGCACTAAGACGCGTGTTGCCAAGATACGACCCTTTTTATCTATAATCTCATATCGATCAACATAATGCTCCCAGCCACTGTCTTGGTGTAAGATGCGAACTGTGAATGTAAATCTTGAGCCTTGTTTTAAGACTTTCACATCTTCAATTATTGCTTCATTCGCATGTACACTGCTCCATAGAACAAGACCTAAGATAAAAACTTTAAGCATCTTTCTTTTCTTTCAATACTGATCCCGTTTTATAGGGGACTTTCCCTGATGGCACAACCTTAGAAGCATCTTCCAGGTGTGTTTCCTGATCATCAAAAAAGATATGCGCTCTGTAGGCTTTGAGGATCTGATCCTTAGACAAACCTCCAAGAAAGAAGGCTTCATCTACATGTACTTTCCAGGTACGAAGTGTTTGCACCACTCTTTCATGAGCCGGAGAGTTTCGTGCTGTTACAATAGCCAAACGAATAGGTGAACTTTCGAACTGTTCTTGTAAAAAAGAGAGGGTTTTAAGAAGTTTGGCAAAAGGTCCTTCAGGAAGAGGTTTATTTACATTTTCTTTTTCATGCGCTAAAAAGGCTTTCAACCCCTGTGTTTTATAAATATGTTCAGACTGTTCGGAAAAGATAACCGCGTCAGCGTCAAAGGCTATACGAATCTGCTTAGACATATCGATCTCTTTTGGAGGTGCGTACAAGATGGCTGCCGCACAGCCTGTATCAATAGCTGCTTGAACATCTTCTTCAGACTTCGAGAGAAAGAGATCAACAGTAAAAGCTTCTAAATAGTCCGAAAGGTTTTCACCTCCGGAAAAAGCCGCGCGTGTAATATCAAGACCATGATGTTCTATGGAGTTAAAAACACGTAGTCCTGTATCCGGGGAATTTCGAGACATAACAATCACTTCAACCAGTTTTTTACCCGAAAGATCATTCAGTTTTAAAAGGGCTTCAACCAGATGAAAGGCGGTACCTTGTTTTAAAATTTCTCTCTCATTTTCAAGTTGAAACCTTCTGTACTCATCCACCCCGCTTTTATTAAAAATATCATTAGGTTCTTCTAAATCAAAAAGTGCCCTCGAAGAGATTCCGATCACTAAACACTGGCTAAGATCAAGTCCCATGTTAAATCCTACTATTTTATATTGAACATAATAGCAAATTTGATATAATTCCCAGAATAAATCAAAGAGGAATTTTAATGAAAGTACTAGATACCGTTAAACCGGGTGTTTTACATGGTGAAGATATTCAAAAGCTGTATGCTATTGCCAAAGCAGAAGGCTTTGCTCTTCCAGCAGTCAATGTTGTGGGGACAGACTCAATCAATGGCGTTTTAGAAGCCGCTGCCAAAGTAAACTCTCCTGTAATCATTCAGTTTTCTAATGGTGGTGCTTCCTACTACGCAGGTAAAGGCCTGAGCAATGAAAATGAGAAAGCAGCTATTGCCGGTGCTATTTCTGGTGCAAAACATGTTCATGCTATGGCTGAAGCTTATGGTATTCCTGTTATCCTTCATACTGACCATGCTGCACGTAAACTTCTTCCGTGGATTGATGCACTTTTAGATGCTGGCGAAGAGTTCTATAAAAAGGAAGGTAAGCCTCTTTACTCTTCACATATGCTGGATCTTTCAGAAGAGCCTATTGAAGAAAATATAGCCACCTGTGTTGAGTACTTCAAACGTATGTCAAAAATCGGTATGACGATTGAGATTGAGCTTGGGGTAACCGGCGGAGAAGAAGATGGTGTAGATAACACGAACATTGACAATTCACTTCTTTATACTCAACCGGAAGAAGTAGCTTATGCTTATGAAGAACTTTCTAAGGTATCAAACGCGTTTACTATTGCTGCATCATTTGGAAATGTTCACGGTGTATATAAGCCGGGTAACGTTTGCCTGACACCTAAGATCCTTGATAACTCACAAAAATTCATCCAAGAAAAACATAGTACAGATGCTAAGCCAGTTGACTTTGTATTTCACGGCGGTTCAGGTTCATCAGAAGAAGAGATCGCAGAAGCGCTAACCTATGGTGTTATCAAAATGAATATCGATACCGATACCCAATGGGCAACTTGGGAAGGCACAAAAGACTATTACGAAAAGAACAAAGCCTATATGCAAGGCCAAATCGGAAATCCAGAGGGTAACGATAAGCCAAATAAAAAATATTATGATCCTCGTAAATGGTTACGTGCAGGACAAGAGACGCTTGTTGCTCGTGTTGTTACTGCATTTAAAGATCTAAATGCTATGAACAGAAACTAGAGAACTACTGTAGTACCAGCCTATTTTCTACGATGTTCTGGAAAATAGGTACAACTACTTTTTACATTAATAGAATTAGTGAGAAAAGTGTTCTTATTCTCTACATTACATTAATACCATCACCTAACAAATCTGTACTATAAAACTCGCCTGATTTACATATTACAACGTCAATATAAAACTAAATCCCTTGATACTTAGCACCATTAAGAAAAATATCTAAGGTTTTATCAATAATTTTATCTGATGAACATTGACCATAAAAATGGCTGACGATAAAACCATCTGAAAGTTTTTTAAACAGGATTGCTAAATGCTCATGATTCGTGTTTTCATAAGGCAGAAGAAGACGAAGCTGTCTCGTCAAATATTGATATATTTCATCTACAACCTTATGATTTAAAATTTCCAACTTATGAAAAAAATAAGAGTCATTAGTCGTTGGCTCTTGAGTAATATATTTTGCATATTTGTATTTCAAGTACACCTTTAAGTTTTCAAGTGGATCGTCACCTTCATGCTCTTTAAGGTTTGCAAGAAATATTTCCAGTTTTAACACCAGGTATTCGACGTACAGCTCTTCTTTTGAGCCGAACAGGTTGTAAATCGTTCCTACTGATGTCTCAAGCTCTTTTGCTAAATCAGATATTTTAAAATACTTGTATCCTGCTTCGTCAAAATAACGAGCTGCCGCATTAAGGTAGAGCCCTTTTTTGACACGGTTCAGCTCTTCATTGATTACCTGCTTCAAATATTTTCCTATTTTTCTAAAATAATATCAAAAATATAATCTATTTTCAATTAAAATAATTATATTTATTATTTTGAACTTAATTCATTATTAAGAATATATGCACTACACTTCCGAAATCAAAACACTCGTAAAAGGATAAAGCCATTGATGTTTCAGCAATTAAAAGATTCACTCGAACCTAAACTGATAACGCTATGGCGACTAAATGGGTATTCTAAGTCTGATTTTTTTGATGATCTCATCGCGGGACTTGTGGTAGCCATTGTTGCACTTCCTCTTGCAATGGCTATTGCTATAGCATCTAACCTACCACCAGAAAGAGGTCTGTTTACAGCAATCGTTGCAGGATTCATTATATCCGCACATGGAGGCAGCCGTTATCAGATTGGCGGGCCGACAGCTGCCTTTGTTGTCACGGTATCCATGGTGGCTATGGAACACGGGTATGAAGGCTTGGTACTGGCGACCATAATGGCAGGGGTTATATTGATGATCATGTCATTTATTCGTGCAGGAGAATTGATCAAGTTTATCCCTTATCCTGTGGTTATCGGATTTACTTCCGGCATTGCACTGCTCATCGCATTTTCTCAAGTACGCGACTTTTTTGGTCTTAAAGTCGAGACCACCCCTCCGGATTTTATCGATAAACTTATACTTTACCTTGCACACATGGATGAGATGAATATCTATGCAGTTGTCATCTCACTGATATCTATAGGCATCATCCTTATTTTTAAAAAGTACCTTCCTAGAATACCAGGACCTATTGTCGTAGTTGTTCTTGCCGGTTTGGCCGTGTGGGTGTTTAATTTACCCATTGAAACCATTGAAAGTCGTTTTGGCCCTATTCCTTCTATGCTTCCGGCACCTACATGGCCAAATATATCCTTTGAAAAGTTACGTCTATTGCTGCCCGATGCCATTACTATCGCAACACTTGCTGCTATTGAATCGCTTCTGTCGGCTGTAGTAGCGGATGGAATGACAGGAACACATCACAAGTCAAATGCTGAGTTGTTTGGACAAGGCGTAGCAAACATTACGTCAGGAATTTTCGGAGGACTTCCGGCTACGGGTGCCATCGCGCGAACGGCTACAAATATCAAAGCAGGTGCACGCACCCCTATGGCAGGGATCATGCATGCATTTTGGCTGTTTGTATTTATGCTGTTTTTCGCACCCTTGATTATCAAGATTCCACTTGCTGCTTTGGCTGCAATATTGATAGTCGTGGCATGGAATATGTCCGAAATCAAACATATTAAAGAGATCATGAAAGCACCGCGAAGCGATCGCATTGTTTTAATCATCACCTTTGTATTGACCATACTCGTGGATCTAAATTTTGCCATCCAAGCCGGTATAGCATTGGCGTCCATCCTCTTTATCGATTCTATGATGAAAGCGACCAAGATCCATACCTTTGAAAATGAAGAAGACACGGACGCCATCGATCGCAAAACACTTCCTCAAGATGTTGAAGTGTATGAGCTCGAGGGCCCCCTGTTTTTTGGTGTTGCTGAAAAGCTCGTCGATATTTTAACGCTCTTTGAGCACCCTCCCAAAGTTTTTATATTACGAATGCGATATGTTCCCATGATTGATGCAGCAGGACTTCATGCCCTTGAGATTTTGTATGAACGCCTTAGTAAACAGCAGACCGTTCTCATCCTTTCGGGGGTATGTCCTGAAGTTCAGTCGCATATTGTCAAAGCATCCGTAAACAGACTTATCGGAGATGAAAACATTGTTGATCATATCAACAAGGCCCTTATACGAGCTGACCAGATCACAGGTCCTGCTCCAACACATACCCAAGGAGATGTTCAATCAAACACCTAATCAAATATCAAAACAAATCATTAACAAGGAGAAAACATGCTTGAAATCAGATGGCATAGCCGTGCGGGACAAGGTGCGGTTACGGGGGCTAAAGGTTTAGCGGAAGTTGTTGCTTCCACAGGGAAAGATGTGCAGGCATTTGCATTTTATGGTTCTGCAAAACGGGGCGCTGCGATGATGGCGTTTAACCGCTTTGATGACGAAGTCATTTTAAATCATGAAAAATTTATGCAGCCTGACTATGTACTTGTTATTGACCCGGCATTGGTTTATGCCGTAGATATCACGGAAAATGAAAAAGACAGTACCGTTTACATCATAACAACGCATCTAGGTACGCAGGAGCTTATCGCGTCTCAGCCAAAACTTGTAGGGAAAAAAATCTACACGGTTGATTGTATTAAGATCTCTCAAGAGACCATTGGAAAAGCAATTCCCAATACACCGATGCTAGGTGCATTCATGAAAGTGTCTGGAATGTATGATATTGAGTTTTTTAAAAAGAACATGTTGAAGGTTCTTAATAAACTTCCTCAAAAAATAATTGATGCCAATATGATTGCCATAGAACGCGCATACAATGAAGTAAGATAAGGAGAAAAAATGCTAGAAAATGGATGGAACAGCTTTGAAATCGGTACGATACTTAGACCCTTTGAGGGGTCTGCGTCGGATGTAGCGCATATACTGCCTGAAGATCGCACCTATTCAAAATCAAACTCGTTTAGCGTGAGTGTAGCCGACTGGCGCATTGAAAAGCCTTTGCTTAAATTAGATGAGTGTATACATTGTCAATTTTGCTGGATTTATTGTCCTGATATGTCAATCATCTCTCGTGATAAAAAAATGGTTTCAATTGACTTTGATCATTGTAAAGGGTGCGGTATCTGCGTTGAAGTATGTCCAACAAATGCACTCTTAATGTTTCCAGAACAACAAGATGAAGCAGCAGCCTTAGCGAACTGGCCCGAAGCAAAAAATAACGAAGTGAAGGAAAACTAATGGCTGAACTATTCGAATTAAATGCTATTGAAGTATGGGACGGAAATATGGCGGCAAGCCATGCCTTGCGTCAAGCACAAGTGGATGTCGTTGCGGCATACCCGATTACTCCATCGACGCCCATCGTAGAAAACTATGGAACCTTTATGGCCAACGGTTATGTTGATGGCGAATATGTCATGGCAGAATCCGAGCACGGTGCAATGTCATGCTGTATCGGTGCAGCAGCAGCCGGCGGACGTGTTGCTACTGCAACGAGTTCACAAGGATTTGCACTCATGCTAGAGACGCTCTACTCTGCTTCTGGGATGCGGCTTCCGATTCTACTTAATGTCGTAAACCGTGCTATCGCTGCACCGCTGAATGTTAATGGAGACCACTCCGATATGTACATGGGCCGTGATAGTGGATGGATTCAGATAGATTGCTACAACCCGCAAGATGTTTATGATATGAACCTTGTCGCATTTCGTGTCTCAGAAGATCATGATATTCGTCTTCCGGCAATGGTGCACCAAGATGGGTTTATGACATCACATACCGCGCAAAGAGTCAAAACACTTCCTGATGATGTAGCCTATAACTTCGTCGGTGAATATAAACCGATGAATGATATGCTTGATCTTGACAATCCCGTAACACATGGCGCACAAACAGAAGAAGATTGGCACTTTGAACACAAGGCGCGTCAACATCATGCGCTGATGAGTGATGTTATACCTAAAATTCAAAAAGCATTTGATGAACTCAAAACATTAACGGGCCGTCAATATAACCTGGTGGAAAAATATAATATGGACGATGCCGAGATAGCAATTGTCTGTATGGGAACATCGGTTGAAACGGCCGAGGAAGTTTCAAATGAGCTTCGTGCACAAGGGATTAAGGCGGGTGTTGTCGGCATTCGTGTCTTCCGCCCTTTCCCGCTTGAACAGATCGCAGCTGCACTTAAAAACACCAAAGCGATTGCTACACTTGATAGATCCAGTCCAAACGGCACCGTTGGTATGCTCTTTAATGAGATTTCAGGCGCCTTGTTTAATACCGACACCAAAACTGTACTGACTAATTATATTTATGGTCTTGGCGGACGTGATTTAACAAAATCAAGTTTACATTCAGTCTATCGTCACCTTCAGGCAAATGCACAAGCCGGTCATCCAACGACTCCACTACAACAATTTATCGGTCTTCGCGGACCGGTACTTTCATTTTTTTAAGGAATAAGTATGTCTCAAACGAAAACAAAAAATCTCAAAAATTTTTCGACATCAGCAGAGCGCTTTGAAGGAGCGAATCTTCTTTGCCCAGGATGTGCTCACTCTATCATAGTCCGTGAAGTTTTGAATGCAACTGATGATAATCTCATTCTTGCGGCATCGACTGGATGTCTTGAAGTATGTACCGCCGTCTATCCGCATACTTCTTGGGATGCTTCTTGGATTCATATCGGATTTGAAAATGGCTCTTCCGCTGTAGCAGGGGCTGAGGCGATGCACAAGGCACTTAAAAACAAAGGGCGCCTGAAGCAACCTGATCGGACGCCAAAGTTTGTAGCATTTGGAGGTGATGGAGCAACCTATGACATTGGTTTTCAGTGGATCTCCGGATGTTTTGAACGCGGACACAATATGATGTATGTCTGTTTAGATAACGAAGTCTATGCCAACACAGGAGGTCAACGCTCTTCTTCAACACCTATTGGTGCCTCAGCGACAACCTCACCTGCTGGACGTGCAAGCTATGGTGAAAAACGAAATAAAAAAGACATAATGGCGATTATGGCAGCCCATGGTGCACCCTATGTGGCACAAGTTGCTCCGAACAAATGGAAAGATATGGTTAAAAAAATACAAACAGGGTTTGCAACTGAAGGTCCTGTTTTTATTAATGCAATGTCAGCATGTACAACGGAGTGGAAATTTGCCCCAGAAGACACCATTGCTATCTCCGATTTAGCAACGGAGTCCTTGGTCTTTCCATTATATGAGATAATTGACGGAACTGAACTAAATATCACCTACCGACCGAAAAACATTATTCCTGTTCGTGATTACTTAGGTGCACAAGGGCGTTTTAAACATCTTTTTAGCAAACAGTATGAGTACCTAATAGATGAGTGGCAAAACCGTGTTGATGCAAAATGGGAATATTTACAACGTCGTGAAGAAGCTCGTGTTTAATATATAAGAAATTGTATTTCCATGCTACTTTCTGTAGAGTGGCTCTATCAAATCCAAAATCTGGATCAGACAAGATATAATACTTAAATAATGAACTTTTGTCAGCAGAGAATTTATTACCTAAATGGTAAAAATAAACCAAATAAAAAATAGTATGACCCTCGTAAATGGTTACGCGTGTTGTTAGTGCATTTAAAAATCTAAATGCACTTGATCAAAATTAATTAATGTCACAGCTTTCGCTGTGACTCTTCAAAGACTTTTGAGAAAGTGACCTACTTTTGACCAATTATGCTACAATCCTGCGACTGGGAGAACATAGATGAAAAACAAACCAAATCCATTTAAAATCAATAAAAATATAATCCGTATCACTTTAATTGTCATGTCCGGTATTCTTATTATTACGATCATCATGCTTACCTACGCTTTATCTTCAGGTAAAAAGACATCTATAAAACAAAAGAACAGCGGTTTTTTTCAGACAAAAGGGCACAGACAATTTCAAATAGAATCTATAGAAGATAAGATATACAACCTTGGAGAATATCAGGTCAATCTAAATGCACGTAAATTTCTAATTCTTGATATTTCTGTTAAATGCCATCGCGAAGCTTATGATACGCTCCTGCAGAACAATGTTATCATACAAAATGCTGTCATAGAAGTCTTTGGAAATTACGATGAAATTCCTATGCCCCGGTCTGAAAAAGGAAAAGAAAGTATAAAGAAAAAGATAATTGAAAACATGAATTACTCACTTCAAGAGGATCTAGTAAAAGATATCTATTTTAAAAAGTTTATAATTCAGTAGAAAGGTTAGATATACTGCCACCAAAAGTCAAGACAGTTTTGTGAGAATTTATATTCCAACCTCTGCGTGATGGCCTAAGCACTTTTTTTAACTCCTCTAAGATACACA
>Ga0316206_1002195_pt1 | contig 13891 bp, 13 predicted proteins | sample 6monthpyrite_MG_FD_204942 | JGI IMG/M metagenome (GOLD analysis project Ga0316206, IMG submission 204942) | Microbial mat bacterial communities from mineral coupon in-situ incubated in ocean water Damariscotta River, Maine, United States -... | ecosystem: Environmental > Aquatic > Marine >...
TTCTCGCACCGGACAAAAGGCGGACAAAGCCTGATGAATGTGTCAATAAATCATCTGGCTGAATCCGGTATAAATGTTTCTTTTAAAAAAGATACCAGCCTACGTTCATTTGACTCATTAACCGGAAATCTCTCACTTTCATCGCGTGCAAACACGTCAACACAGCTGTTTCAGCTGCTTCACCAGGTTTCACTAATCACACAAAATCCTCTTTTAGAGGCCACACTAGACCTTGCGCGTTTTCAGACCGAAGAGGCTCGCGCCATCGCCAAAATCGGTCTTGCGAATTACTTTGCCGGGGCGGCGTTGTTGCCCTACGGCGCCTTCCTTCAGGCCGCCCGGGATAGCCGTCACGATCTGGAACTTTTGGCGGATATGTTCGGTGCCTCGATTGAACAAGTGGCGCACCGGTTGTCGACCCTGCAACGTCCTGGCGCCAAGGGGGTGCCATTCTTTTTTGTTCGCGTCGATCACGCCGGAACCATCACCAAACGCCACTCTGCCACGCGGTTGCAATTTGCGCGGTTCGGCGGCGCCTGCCCGCTTTGGAATGTGCATCAGGCCTTTGAAACACCGGGGCGGTTTTTGCGACAATTGGCCGAAACTCCGGACGGCGTTCAGTACCTGTGCCTGTCGCGGGACGTGTCCAAACCGGGCGGCAGTTTCACCGCCCCGGTGCGCCGCTATGCCATCGGACTGGGCTGCGAAATCGCCCACGCGGACCGGTTGGTCTATGCCGATGATCTCGACATTTCAAACCACGGTGCATTCGAACCTATCGGAATTTCTTGCCGGATATGCGAGCGGCGCGATTGTCACCAACGCTCTGTCCCGCCGTTGGAACAGCGGCTGAGCGTCGATCACAATCACCGCGGTGTGCTGCCCTACCGCATTGGCTGACCCCCTGTGCAGATGCCCCAAAGGTCGCTAACATTGCCAAATAGGGAGATTTCAAATGAGCAATATCAGAACGACAAATGGGCGCGGGCGGCTGTTTGACAGCGTTCTCGACACGATCGGCGATACCCCTGCGGTACGGGTCAACAATATCGGCCCCGATCATGTGAACCTTTATGTCAAAGCCGAGTTTTTCAATCCCGGCGCCTCGGTCAAGGACCGCCTGGCGGTGAATATCATCGAAGCTGCCGAACGTGATGGCACCCTGAAACCCGGCCAAACCGTGGTTGAGGCGACCAGCGGTAATACTGGTATTGGGCTGGCGGTGGTCTGTGCGCAAAAGGGCTATCCGCTGGTCATTATCATGGCCGAGAGTTTCTCGGTCGAGCGGCGCAAACTGATGCGGATGCTGGGGGCCAAGGTCATTTTGACCCCGAAAGAAGCCCGCGCCGTCGGCATGGTGATAAAGGCCGAAGAACTGGCCAAGGCGAATGGCTGGTTTCTGGCGCGGCAATTCGAAACCTCGGCCAACGCCGATATCCATGAAACCACCACCGCCCGTGAAATCGTCAATGATTTCAAAGGAATCGGTCTGGATTATTTCGTCACGGGATATGGTACCGGTGGCACAGTGACCGGCGTGGGTCGGGTATTGCGGCGCGAGATGCCCACCACCAAGATCGTGCTGGCCGAACCCGCCAATGCGGCTCTGCTGACCTCTGGCACGGCGCAAGAGCGTAACGCGGACGGCACGCCATCTGCCACGCACCCCGCGTGGGAGCCGCATCCAATTCAAGGCTGGACCCCCGATTTCATTCCCGCCGTGCTGCAGGAAAGCGTCGACGCAGGGCTTTACGACGAACTGGTACCAATCTCCGGTCCTGACGGCATAGCGGCGGCCCATCAACTGGCCGCAAAAGAGGGTATTCTGACCGGCATTTCCGGCGGCTCGACCTTTGCAGCGGCAATAAAAGTCGCCGAGACCGCCGCACCGGGCACGACGATCCTGTGCATGCTGCCGGACACGGGCGAACGCTATCTTTCGACCCCGCTATTTGATGCGGTCCCGGCGGAGATGGATGAAAGTGAGCGCGCCTTGTCGGCATCAACCCCCAGCGCGCAGATGGGCTAGGCGCGGCGTCCCAAGTGAAGCGGCGGCTATTGGCCGCCGCCCATGGTCAGACAGCAGCGGCCGTCGACAGAATCTTGTATATCTCGTCTTTCAGCGCGATGCGTTCTTTGCGCATCGCCACCTCGGCGAGTTCTTCGACTGGTTCCACATTGGTTTCGGCGCGGTGAATGGCGCGGTTGATCTCATGATAGTCATCGTGAAGTTTGGCGAAATGCGCGTCTGATTGTTTCAGGCTGCTCATCCGATCGGTGTGTTCGGGAAATTCTTCGGCCAGTTCGTGTGGCGTGTGAGACATTAGGCGCTCCTCCATATTCGGCGTGTCTGACACAGGCTAGATCGCCCGGCGCGGCCCGACATTGACCCGGATCAAATCAACGCGCCGCTTTGCGCCATCCAGCGGAAATCGCGTCATTTTCGGTGCAAAACCAGCGCTCGCCCTTGCCGGTGCGGATGCGGGTCTTTGCGTAATTCTCTTGCCCCGGCAGGTGATAGATTCTGCCGTTCGCAGACAGGTTGCCTTTGATGGGGCAGCCCTGCGGCGCTGGCGCGGCGCGATAATCGGCGGGATGCTGCATTGGCCCCTGCCATATTCCCAGACCGGCCAATGCAGCGCGGTTTTCCGCATCGACGTAGTCAAGCGCATAGCGCCGATAGGCCTCGGCGGCCCCTTTTGCCACCAGCGCCGCCGAAATATCGCTGCCATCGACCCGGCAGCGGGCGACCACGCGTTGGTATTTATCAATCGTGACCGCCTCACAGGTGGCATGGCGGCCCTGATAGGCGCGCCGGATTTCGCCCCGCGCCCAGACGCCACAGTTCCAGGGGCCATCATCGCGGCTGCAGGTCTGCCCGATTTCAGGCGCGTCGATCCCGAACAGCCGCACGCGGATGCCCCCGACATCCACCGTATCACCGTCAATTGCCGCGACGGGCCCTGAAAACGTTTCGCCCAGGGCGGGTGTCACGACGAGGGCGCAGAGAAAGAAAAGAAGGGGCTTCATACCCTTGTGTTAGGCGCAGGTGCGTCGGCCCCTCAAGGGGAATTGTCAGGCATGATTAACAGCCGTGCTATTCGGCGGCGTTCACCATATCAATCATCGCCTGCGTGCCTTTGCTGAATTCCAGCGGGCAAGGATAGGCATCGCCCGTGCGCAGCGCGTGACCAAAATTTTCCACCTGATTGACGTAGTGGTTTTCACCGGGCCAGCGGTAGGTTTCCACCACCATGCCGCCCTTTTCCAGCGTCAATTCTGCCGCTCCGAACACATTGGCATTAAACGGGCAGGTCAAATGCATGACGCCCTTATCGCCATGAAACGCCATATATTGCCGGTTGAACATACGCATCGATGTCACCGAGCTATAGCGGAACGAGGGGAAATCGGCGGTGATATGGGCAAACACCTCTACCCCGTTTTCGCGCCGGATATGGGGCTGCACGGCACTCGGTTCCTCGCCGGTGACAAAGCGGGCAGAGCCAAAGGTGTAGACCCCGATATCGGGCAGGCTGCCGCCGCCGGTTTCGGGGCGATTGCGAATATTGCTCTGATCGGGGTTGTTATAGGTGAACACGCTGTCGACCAGGGCAAGCTTGCCGATGGCACCGGATGCGTACAGTGATTTGGCCATCTGCCATTGCGGGTGATGCACGATCATATAGGCCTCGGCGGCCAGCAGGCCGGTGGCGTCGCGTTTGGCGATCACCGCGTCGAATTGGTCGGCCTGCATCGCCAGCGGCTTTTCACACAACACATGTTTGCCCGCCTCCAGCGCCTTGAGCGTCCATTCCACATGCAGATGGTTGGGCAACGGCACATAGACCGCGTCGATATCCGGGTCGGCCAGCAGGGCGTCATAGCTGGCATGAACCCGAAGATCAGGCTGAAACTGTTGAAAAGGCGCGGCTTTCTCTGGCGAGGACGTCGCCAGCGCCACCAGTTTGGCCCCACTAGCGGCATGGATGGCCGGCGCCATTTGTTCGCGCGCAAAATTTGACGCGCCCAGCACGCCCCAGCGGATCGGATTGTTCATCATTCTCTCCTGTTTGCGGCAATCCTAACGCAACGCCAAACAAAAGTAAGGCCCCGCAGTGTCGAACTGCGGGGCCTTGGGGGGTGAACCGGGGGACAATCCGGTTCGGGGGAATGCTATTTCGTCAGGCGGTGGCCATCATGCCTTTTTCGCGGGCCAGGTCCTTCATCCGCTTTTGCAGCTTTTCAAAGGCGCGCACCTCAATCTGGCGGATGCGTTCGCGGCTGACGTTATATTGGCCGCTCAGTTCCTCTAGCGTCACCGGCTGGTCCTGCAGGCGGCGTTGGGTCAGGATGTCCTGCTCTCGTTCATTCAGAACGCTTAGCGCGGACCCCAGCAATTCGCGTCGGGCCGTCATTTCGTCCTTGGCTTCGTAATCGGCCGCCGTATTGGTCGAATCATCCTCTAGCCAGTCCTGCCATTCGGTCGCGCTGTCACCATCGGCACCGCCGACCATCGCGTTCAGCGAGGCATCGCCACCCGACATCCGCCGGTTCATCGAGATGACTTCTTTCTCGGTGACACCCAGATCATGGGCAATCTTGGCCACTTTGTCGGGGTGCAGATCGCCGTCTTCCAGCGCACCGATACGGGCCTTGGCCTTGCGCAGGTTGAAGAACAGTTTCTTCTGGGCAGAGGTCGTGCCCAATTTCACCATCGACCAGGACCGCAGCACATATTCCTGGATGCTGGCGCGGATCCACCACATGGCATAGGTCGCTAGGCGAAAGCCCTTTTCGGGGTCAAATTTCTTGACCGCCTGCATCAGGCCGACGTTCGCCTCGGAAATCACCTCGGCCTGGGGCAGGCCGTAGCCGCGATAGCCCATGGCGATTTTAGCCGCCAAACGCAGGTGGCTGGTGACCAACTGATGCGCAGACGCGGTATCTTCGCGTTCGACCCAGGCTTTGGCCAGCATGTACTCTTGTTCCGGCTCCAGCATCGGAAATTTACGAATTTCCTGCATGTAGCGGTTCAGCCCCTGTTCAGGTGATGGGGCGGGAAGGCCTGTATAGTTGCTCATGTTTTTGTCCCTCGTCTGCTTAATGTATCAAGCGTTAACATCCATCTATGTTCGCGGTAACAGCGTTTCAAGAGTGGGCTGTTCATCTTTCTTAATACGTAAGATGTGCCGTTTTCCGTCGATTGCCAGAGATTGAAACCAAACCTCACGCCTATGTGTCGGCGGGTGACACACGCAACGCCGCGATCAAATCCGCCATATCCCGAGGGATTTGCGCCTGAAAGCTTAAGAATTCGTTCGTAACCGGGTGCACAAAGCCCAAAGACGCCGCGTGCAACGCCTGACGCGGAAAGCTTTGCGCGGCGGTGACGGCCACCTCTCCGACGGTTTTCAGCGATAGTTTACGCCGCCCGCCATAGGTCGGATCGCCGATCAACCCGTGGCCCGCATGGGCCAGATGCACCCGGATCTGATGGGTGCGCCCGGTTTCCAGCCAGCATTCCATCACGGCCGCAAAAGCAGCAAACCGTTCCACCACCCGCGCCCGGGTTACCGCATGACGGCCACCGTGAAACAGCACCGCCTGTTTCTGGCGGTCGGTCTTGTGGCGGGCCAGTTGTGTGGTCAAGCGCAGGATATTGCCATCCTCGAAACTCGCGCCCTTGATGCCACGCAGGCGGGGGTCGGCGGCATCGGGCACGCCGTAGACCACGGCGCGATAATACCGTTCGACAGTATGTTTTTCGAATTGCGCGGCAAGGCCATGATGCGCCCGATCCGATTTCGCCACCACCAGCAAGCCGCTGGTATCCTTGTCGATGCGATGCACGATGCCGGGGCGCTTTTCGCCGCCCACCCCCGACAGATCGTCGCCGCAATGGGCCAGCAGCGCGTTGACCAGTGTTCCACTGGGCGAACCGGGGGCGGGATGCACCACCATGCCCGCCGGTTTATTGATGACGATCAGGTCATCGTCCTCAAACACCACATCCAGCGGAATATCCTCTGGCAGCATATGGGTTTGCGCCGCCTCTGGCAGCAGGATTTCCAGCAAATCGCCCGCAGCCACCTTGGCCTTGCCATCTGTCACCGGAACGCCCGCGCGCAGCACGGCCCCCGCCGCGATCAGCCGCGCCAGACGCGATCGACTAAGCGAGGCCTCCTCTGGTACGTCGCGGGCCAATGCCTTATCAAGCCGTGCAGGCGGATCGGCTGTGATCTCGACAACAAGACGACGGACAGAATCGGAGACGGGCATGGAAGAAGTTCCTCAAACCGGTGAACCCGGACATCTAAAGTTTCTTCGCCGGCTTGTCACGGTGTTGACGGTGGTGATGATCATAGGCTTTGTCGTGCTGATCGGCTTTCTGATCACCCGCTTCCCCGACACCACGGCCAGCCAGCCCCTGCCGCTGCCCGATCAGATCACCCTGCCCGATGGCAGCCACCCCGTGGCCTTTACCCGAGGCCCCGATTGGTACGCCGTGGTGACACAGGATGACGAGATTCTGATCTATGGGCTGGACGGCGAATTGCGTCAGCGGATCGCGGTAACACCCGGCCCCTGACCGGACATCCACCAAAACCGACGCGCGCGGCTGCCGGTTTCGGACAAGTCAGCGCGTCCACTGCCCGCCTAGCATGGCGGGACTGGCAGTTATCGGGGGCGCGCAGGATGAGTGTAGACGCAGTGGGAACCACACGGCGCGGACGCGGCGCGCGGCGCGCGATCCGGCAGGCCCGCGATTTCACCATGCTGCCTGCGCTAAAGCGACGCCTGCCGCTGTGCGAGCCGATGGACATGGAACAGGTGGCGCGGATCGACGCGGCCTCTATGGCGATTCTGGAAGAGATCGGCGTGGTGTTTCGCGATGAGATTGCGCTAGCGGACTGGCGCGCCGCCGGGGCAGATGTGCGGGGCGAAACTGTCCGACTTGATCGCGGGTTGGTGCGAGAGCTGATTGCGACGATCCCGGCCAGCTTTACCTATCACGCGCGCAATCCGGCCAATAACCTGCCGTTCGGCAATGATCATTCGATCTTTGTGCCGATGACCGGCGCGCCATTTCTGCGCGACCTGGATGATGTGCGCCGCAACCCGACATTGGCGGATCTGGCGAATTTTCATAAGCTGAGCCATATGCTGCCCGCATTGCATTCCTCGGCGCATCATATTGTCGAGCCGATGGACGCACCCATAAGCCACCGACATCTGCACATCACCTATTCGTCGATGAAACACAGCGACAAGACGTTCATGGGCATGACCACCAGCCCGAAAAACGCCTGTGATGTGATAGAGATGTGCGCCATTCTGTTTGGTGAGGCGTTCATGGAAAGCCATGCGGTGGTGACCGGCAATTGCAACGCGAACTCTCCGCTGGTTTGGGACGAGACGATGTTGGGGGCGATGCGCGCGTTTGCGCGGCGCAATCAGCCGGTATTATGCTCGCCCTTCGTATTGGGTGGCGCCAATACGCCCGCCAGCGTTGCGCCCACGGTGGCGCAATTGAACGCCGAGGCGTTAAGCGCGCTGGCGTATACCCAAGTGGTGCGCAAAGGAACACCGGCGATTTATGGGCATTACCTGTCGAGTGTCAGCATGAAATCAGGTGCGCCGATGGCGGGGACGCCGGAAATCAGCCTGATGAATTATATGATCGGACAGATGGCGCGATTTTATGACGTACCCTGGCGCAGTTCGAACATGTTGGGCGGGGCGAAGACCTTTGACGCGCAAGCGGGCTATGAAAGTGCCACGACCTTGATGGCGGTGCTGCATGCGGGGTGCAATTACATCTGGCATTCTGCCGGTTGGAATGAGGCAGGCATGCATTGTTCGATGGCGAAATTCGTCGTCGACGCGGAACAATGCGCCATGGGGTATCGCATGGCCGAGGGGATTCGCTGGGACGATTTCGATGAGGCCCTGCAGGCGGTGCGCGATGTCGGCCCCGGCGGGCATTACCTGGGCCATCCCCATACGCTGGAAAACTTCCAGCGGGCGTTTTTCATGCCCGAGTTGTTTGACAACAATTCAATCGAGCAATGGCAGGCCGAGGGCAGCGTCGAGATAAATGAACGTGCGCTGAAGTATACCCGTGATCTGCTGAACGACTATGAGGAACCCAAACTGGACGCAGGCGTGGACGAGGCCCTGCGCGACTACATTGCCCGACGAGAGCAAGAGATCCCGGCGGCAGAGGCGTTGAACCAGACGCTGTAGCAAGGCTGTTATTAAAATGCGCCGCTGCCGCGGCAGGTTTATTCTGCAAGCCTGGAGTGATTACATCCCGTGGGCGGCGCGACTGGCTACATCGAGTTGGGCAGGAACAGCACCAGCGACGGGATCGCCACCAGCAGGGCAAGGCGGATGATATCAACAATCCAGAACGGCGTGACGCCTTTGAAGATCGTCGCGGTCGACACATCGCCCACCACGCCTTTTAGCACGAAAACATTCAGGCCAACCGGCGGCGTGATCAGGCTGATTTCGGTGACAACCACCACAATGATGCCAAACCAGACCGGATCAAAGCCCAGCGAGGTGACCAGCGGAAAGAAGATCGGCACCGTCAGCAGCAGCATCGACAGCGATTCGAACACGCAGCCCAGCAGCACATAGACGGCGATGATCATCAGGATCACGGTCATCGGCCCCAGCCCGGCGCTGGTGACGGCAGTCGTCAGCCCCTCGGGCAGGCCCGCGAGATTGACGAAGTTGGAAAACACCCAGGCCCCGATCAGCACGGCAAACAGCGAGGCCGCCGTTTGGGCCGCGTCAATCAGCACATGCATTGTGCCCGAAAAGGACAATGAGCCGCGTGACAGCGCAATCAGGAACGCCCCAGCCGCGCCCATGCCCGCAGCCTCGGTCGGTGAGAAGGTCAGGTTCACCGGCCAGATGTTCAGCACGCCATACAGCCCGCCGATCACCAGGAAGAACAGGATCAACACGGCCCAAACGCCTTTCAGCGCGGCCTTACGGTCGGCCCATGAACTGCGCTCGCCCGCCGGACCCGCGTCGGGGTCACGCATAACGGTCCATTTCACCGCCACAAGGTACAGCAATACCCCCAGCAGGCCGGGGATCACCCCGGCGATGAACAGCTTACCGATGCTGGTTTCGGTCAGCAGCCCGTAGATCACCAGGATCACCGAGGGCGGGATCAGGATGCCCAGCGTGCCGCCAGCGGCGATAGAGGCGGTCGACAGGCTATCTTTGTAATTATACTTGCGCATCTGCGGCATCGCGACCTTGGACATCGTGGCCGCCGTGGCCAGCGAGGATCCGCAGATCGCCGAGAACCCGGCACAGGCAACAATCGTCGCCATCGCCAAGCCGCCGCGCAGGTGGCCAAGGAAGGCATAGCTGACCTGATAAAGTTCGCGGCTTAGACCGCCTTTGGACACGAACAGACCCATAAGGATGAACAGCGGCACCACCGACAGGCCGTAATCCTGCGCCGTGTCAATAACCAGCCGTCCGACCATCGAGATTGACCCGCGAAACCCGCGAATTTCGGAATAGCCGACAAAACCGACGATCCCCATCGCGATGGCAATCGGCATCCGCAGGAAGACAAGGAAAAGAACGGCAGCAAGGCCCAGGATCGACAGAAGCATCAGCCAAGCACTTTCGTAGGGAAAAACAGACGCGCGATCCCGCGCATCACAAAGACGATGGCGGTGACGAAGGCGAAGAAGGCGATGAACCAGCCGATGACATATTGCGGGAAGCCCAGATATTCTGTGACATCGCCAAAATCACGGGCCCGTTCGGCCAGTTCCCACACCCGCTTGGCGGGCCAGAACAGGATGACGCCACAGGTCAGGTCAATCAGGATATCGCGCACGCGCGCCATGCGGCGCGAAAACAACGGGTCCATCAGGTCGACGACAATATGCTGGCCTTTCCAGCTGACCATGGGCAGCGCGGAAAACACGATGATCGCCATCAGAAAGCGGGTCATTTCCGTGGCGCTTTCAATCGGGTTATTGGCGACAGAACGCAGGATCACATCGGCGAACGTCATCCCCATCAGCACGAAAAGCGCCGTTGCGGCCAGCCAAGTCGGCAGCACCGCGATATAATGCCAAACGCTTTTCTGACGTCCCGACAACCTTGCGGTGCCTTCGGGATCAAGATCAGATCCGGACATGTCCATCCCCTATTGCGGGCCGCGAGGGGCCCAAAAACTGAACCGGGCCGCGAGGGGCGGCCCGGAACGATGTTTTCAAGACAAGCGGCTTAATTCGCCGACATCTGCTCTTGGATAAAGGCTTTGGCGGCGGCGGCATCAATGCCAGTGGCGTCGACCTCGGCCAGCACCGATGTGATGATCGGCCCAGCCAGCGCATTCCAGGCCGCAACGTCTGCGGCACTTGCCTCTGTCAGCGTGTTGTCGTCATGCGCGGCCAGCGCCTCGGCGCCGACGCCATCGATCGTGTCCCACATGGCGCCAGCGATGCGCGACATGTTCTCGCCAAAGACGCCATCAAGCGCGGCCTGATCGACCTCTGACAGCCCGTCAAACGCGTCCTGGTTCATGATGATCGCAAACGAGCCGCGATAAAACCCACCCGGAACGGTGTAGGTATTCTTGGCCACCTCATAAAGCTTGAAGCTGGCCTTGCCTTCCATCGGCATCATCACACCGTCTGCTGCATTCGACGCCAACGTCTCATAGACCTTCGGGGCGGGAACACGAATGCCCGTCGCCTGCAGGGCCGCCCCTGCATCACCGGCAACACCGCCGCCAATCCGCAGCTTCATCCCGGCAATATCCGCCAGCGAGGTGATTGTTTTGTTGGTGTGCAATGTGCCCGGACCATGGGTCATCAGCGCGGCCAGTTTGACGCCCTTATGCTCTCCAAGATCGGCAAAGTATTTCTCATAGGCGCGCCAGTATGCGACCGAGGCGGCCTCGGCGTTGCCCTCATACCCTGGCAGTTCAATCAGCTTTGTCGCCACGAAACGGCCCGGCGTATAGCCATGGAAAATCCAGGCGAAATCGGCAGCGCCGTCAAGGATCAAGTCGTATTGCGCGGGCGGGCTGGCCAGACCATATTTGATCTCGGCGGTCACACGACCCTCGGTCGCGGCCTCGATCTCGGCGATCAGCGCGGGCCACATGATGGCGTTCGCGCCATGGGTTGGCGGCGCCCAGGACGAGATGGTCAGCGTTGTTTCAGCGGCCTGAGCCGCCAGCGCCGAAACAGCGACCGCCGTGGCGGCGATGCAGCTTTTCAGAAATTGGTTCATGATTCCTCCCATTGGTGTCAGTCGTTAACATATTACATGCTTTTCGCGCCTGTAACCCTGTTTGCGCCAACAGTGCAAACAAAGCCCTCCACCGTCATGAGTGCCCGCTTGTCCCTGACGGATCAAGGATTTCTTGCGTTTTCTGCCCCCGCACCCCGTCAATCACAGTCAAGCACCCCGTCAGGCGGCCTCAATCAGGGCGCGGACCTCAAGGGCGACCACCTTCCCCATCGCGTTCCGGGGGAGTGCGCTGACAAACACCACATCCTTGGGGTGTTTATAGCGCGCAATCCGGTTGGTCAGGCAGGCCAACACCTGAGTTTTGTCCAAAGCTCCGTCCGCCACCACCACCGCCACCGGAATCTCTCCCCATTTCGGGTCGGGGCGGCCGACAACAGCCACCTCGATGATCTGCGGATGCTCACGCAGCACGCGCTCTATCTCGGCCGGGTAGATGTTTTCGCCGCCCGAGATGATGACATGTTTGATCCGGTCGGTGAACCAATACAGCCCCTCGGCGTCGCGTGTCGCCACATCGCCGGTGCGGAACCAGCCGTCCTGTATCATCTGCGCACTCAAATCAGCGTCGCGCCAGTATTCACGCAGCACATTGTCACCCTTCACCCAGATTTCACCGGGCGCGCCGGTTGCCTGTTCAACGCCGTCCGCCATCAGACGCACCTGACAGCCCGAGCCGATGCGCCCAATACTGCCGGTCGTCGTTATCGCCTCATCAATCCGTTGATAGATCGCCAGTGGGCAGGTCTCTGTCGCGCCGTAAATCTGGATCACCGGCACCCCGCGCGCCTGCACCGCCTCGATCATCGCAATCGGAACGTCGGTCGAGCCAATGGAAAGCGCCCGCAAGCCAGAAAGATCGGCCTTGTCCCACCCCGCGCTGGCTGTCACCGCCTGCAACACAGTCGGCACCGTGATCGCCAGCGTCACCTGCTGCAGCGCCGCGCACATCGCGTCGGGGCCGAATTTTTCGTGCAGAACAACCGTTGCCCCGATGGAAAACGCCGGGGTCGGCAAGATGTTCAACCCGCCGACATGAAACAAGGGCAGCACGTTCAGCACAATGTCATCAGCGCTCATCCCGTGCGCCTCAACCGACATGGCCGCATTGCAGGCCAACGCCTTTTGCGTCAGCACCGCCCCCTTGGGCCGCCCCGTCGCACCAGAGGTATAGACCAGCAACAGCGCATCCTCCGGCCCCGCGCCGCCGGGTACCGGGGCCTTGGGTCCGGGGGGTTCATCGACATGTAAAACAACAGGGCCGGTTATCCTCCGCGCCGCATCTGCAAAATGCGCGTCATGAAACAGCAACCGCGGCGCCGCATTGCCAACAATCGCTGCCACCTCTGCCTCGGCCAACCGCCAGTTCAGCGGGACAAGTATTGCGCGAATCCGGGCGCAGGCGAACAGCAAAACGAATACATCCGGGTGGTTCAGCCCGTACCACGCCACCCGGTCACCCCGCACCAGCCCGACACCCGCCAGCTCTGCCGCGCGGGTCTCAATGCGCCGGGCCATATCGGCATAACTCAGCGATACATCGCCAAAGATCAGCGCCGGTTTGTCAGGCGTCCGCGTCGCGATGTTGGCAATCCAGCGATCAATCGTCATCCGTTTCGCCATGCTTGTACAACGCACCTTTGCCTAGCTTGTCTAGACACAGTTCTGCCGTCCAGGGCAGCATCAGTGACCCGCAGCGGCTGTCGCGGTACAGCCGCTCTAACGGCAAAGACCGCAACATCGACTGCCCGCCGCAGGTTCGGATCGCCAGTTGCGCCAACTCGTTGGCGTTTTCCATCACCGTATATTGCGCCGCCCAGGCCCGCATAATCGAATCCTCGCCCGGATCAGGCCGCGCCTCTGAGATCGCCTGAAACCAGATCGCCTTTGTCTGTTCCAGCATGATCCGCATCTGCGCCACAGCCATCTGTTTGGTCGGATACATCCGGCGTTTCACCGGCGGCATTCCGTCGATTTCACCTCGCAGATAGGCGATTGTGAAATCATAACAGGCCTGCGCGATGCCCATATAGGTTGGCGTCAGGGTCATGAACATATGCGGCCAGCGCATCGCCGCGCTTGCGTAAATGCCCTGAGGCATCAATTGCGCCTCATCCGGCACAAACACATCGTCAAAGATCAAGGTGCGACTGACCGTGCCGCGCATCCCCAGCGGGTCCCACGGCCCCTCGACCCGCACGCCATCAGTTTCGGCAGGCACCGCCAGATACATCGTATTGCGCCGCGACGGCGCTTCATCTGCTGAATGCAATGCTGTGCACAATGCGCCGTAAAAATCCGCATGCCCAGCCAGCGAGGCAAAGATTTTCTTGCCATTGATCCGCCAGCCGCCGTCGACCTTTAACGCCGTGGTGCCAAACGCCTTGAACCCCGCCGCAGCCGCGCCGCCCTCGGAAAACGGCTGCGCATAGATCGCGCCATCCTTCAGGATGCGCTGGTAATGCAGATGCCGCAGCGCGTGGTGCTGCGCGCGGGTGTCGGCGTCCAGTTCCAACCGATCCAGCAGGTCGCCGGTCCACAGACAGGACGACACATGCATGTTGAACGTCAGCGCAGTGGCCCC
>Ga0316206_1002197_pt1 | contig 13883 bp, 25 predicted proteins | sample 6monthpyrite_MG_FD_204942 | JGI IMG/M metagenome (GOLD analysis project Ga0316206, IMG submission 204942) | Microbial mat bacterial communities from mineral coupon in-situ incubated in ocean water Damariscotta River, Maine, United States -... | ecosystem: Environmental > Aquatic > Marine >...
AGTTATAGGCGTTATCAGTAACACCGGCCTTGCCACCTGAATCACATACCGTATTTAAAATGGCCATACTTCGGCCAGATCCATCCGATAACGGGTAACTGCGTTTAATAACTTTTTCTATTATCAGATCCCAATCTTCAATATAACCAGCGGGATCTAACGGCAACGACTCACCACCTGATAAACGTTTTGAAATATGAATATCAAACCGATCAACTAGCCAGTTTTCAAAACCAACACCATAAGCCATTACCTGACAAACAAACTTTGCGCCCTGCACATCGATTGATGCATGTAAAAATCGAGCCCCTTCTGGGACCATTCGTTTTGGTAAATCTTCAGCACGTTTTTCAAGGTCATCTGATGAAGTTTGCGACATCAATCTACGTGGCAAATAGGCCGTGCCCTGGTCAACGTTAGTAGTCGCCTTTAATGTTGTTTCTGTGCCGGTAATTTCATAATCACGTAACGCATTAAGGTAACGCTGTATAATATTTTCCCAACTTTGATAAGCAGCAGCGGCGCCTGGCATCCAGAACGATGCGGTTTTTGATTTTCTTTTTTCGCCAGCAACTCTATATTCGCCGCCTTGAAACTCAACATGGCAGCCCTCGGGCACCCATTTACCTTTTGCATTCATAGAATGCTTGTGTTTTTCATCAATTACAGAGCCGCACTTGGTACACTTCAAACCAATCGCGCCCGTTATTTGTGTGTCTGTATGTCCGAATAAATCTTTATTAATGTTAAAACTAAAAGCCTCAATACCAGGACCAGGCATAAAATACGCATCACAACACGGGCACGGCATATACCACCGCCGCCGATCACCTTGGTTGTATAGCGATAAAATGCCACGCGTTGGCGGTGCTTCGTGCGGCGTTCTGGCTTTCCATTTTGGGTCTAACACCTCAAAACCGGGCGAGGATTCCGCCATAGTCATGCCGCGACTCATAAATGTTTGTGTTCGTTTTTGAGCTAATGAAAACGGAGAGCCTTCTTTATCTATGTCCTCGGGCATCCGGTCATAATCAGTTAACAGCATGAACTTAAACTCAGAACTTGAAAGCTGCTTTACTGTCGGCCAGATAATTTTTAAAACATTACCCGCTTTAAAATATTTTTCGTGTACGTTATCGTCTTGTTTATTTTTACTTAAATATTTTCCTATCTCGGGAGAGTTTCTAAACATGCGACTGATGCGTAATTTAGAAAAATCTTTGGCTTTTTCTTGCGCTATATGAACGATCGCCATATCTGATGGATCACACGTAACCATGTAACCTACGCCGCAATCAATCAAACCTTGCGTTTTACCAGTTCGAGCCGGGCCAACAAATATAACTGACTCAAAATCGCGCGACGAAAGCACATCCATAGGCTCAAGCATGTACGGCGTAAGTGAACCATCCCATGGTGCCGTGCCACTACCTGAAGACTGGACGCGAACATATTTGCTCGCAGCCTCACTTACAAGCATTCGAACCGGTGGCCTTGCTAGTGCTGATACCTCTCGACGAACATCAGCGACAGAGGCATACATTATTCTGCCAACTTATCTGCTAACTGAGCGCGCGCATTATCACATTCAGTTTCAATCAAATTAATTACATCAGAATCTAAACTACATTTCATTTCTAAAATATCAGGTAGAGTTTCTATCGTTCTGACGCACGTTTTAACAACCTCAGCAATCTCCTGTGCTACTTCATTAACGGGTATCAAGGCGCCCGCTTCTCGAAGATATTTTGATTTTTCATTTTCACCCTTGTACCAATCTAGCCGATCTTTTGGCTGCAACACATCCGGGTTTTTGATTTCTTCAAAGCTTGGAAGTTGCCCAGATAATATCGCCTCTGCAGCCTCTGCAATATGAAAAACATCATGTCCTTTTCGCTTCTTTTTTGGCACAACACCAGCAGCATGTAACCGCTTGCCTATGGTTTCTCGGGCTGAGCCAAACGCTTTTTGTAATTGAGATAAAGACCAATAAAAACGATCATCAAAATCAACAACTTGCGACTCTTCCATACCCTTAGACCATAATATTTCTTACTGACGCCGAGACCATAGAGCCCCTAAAAACTCATAATTACCGCGGTGCGAATTACCCGTGGATAACGAAACCCTCAGGAGTACCTTTATTAAATTAAAATGATGTTTTTAACGCAGAACTTAATCGCTTACTGAAGTGACTGTTAAATTTATTTTTAACAACACCCTGAACAATTTTTGTAAACTCAAAACGCTTTGAGTATCTAACCTCTTTCTCAAATGCAACCACTAACTTTAATTGCTTACCGCCACGACCAAACCGCTCCCATACACCACTAACACCTTTGATCGTAGCAATAAATTGTTTCTTCTTTTTAACCAACCCTTTCTTTCTGCCAGGTATATTACCGAACTTATTTAACCGCGCATTGAATGGCACACCAGTACCCTTTCCAGATGCTCTGCGTACGCCGCCATGGATCTGATACTTAAGATACTCATATGCCCAAGGTAATATAAACACCTCAGCTTTCAGGTTTAGCTTAGTAGAACGCTTAACCCTAAACGAATTAACCGTGGCCCTTGTTGGCCTGTCTAATTTTTTCTCTGCTTGAATTTTCAATGCCCTTTGAGAATCCAAAGCCACATCATTTATTGCTTGACTAGCCGCAAACGGAACCTGTTTCTTTGCTATAGCGCTCATGTTTTTAATCACACGATCAATATCAGACTGTAGGCTTATTTTCATTAATTACTAATGCCCAGTGAACTGTCTGGCAGCATAAATAACCACAGAAAGCATCAATCCAATAGCGCCCAAAATACCCGTTGTGGCAAGCTTCTCAACAACTCCCCGCCAAAATTCTTTCTTTAATTTCTCCCGCTCAATTAACTCAGACAAATAATCATGTTGATCATTATGCTCTTCATGCGGAACCGCAGACATTCTCTCTTCTAATGCACCTAACCTCTCAGCTATCTCTACTAACAACCCCTGCTGTTCAGAATCCACACAACACCTTGCCATTTATTAGCTATGTTTAAATATATTTTAAATTCACTTTGCGATATTGTATTGACCATAAAAAAACCCCACACGATCCCGTGCGGGGCCAAGACAATAAACCTAATCAGTACCAATCTGAGGACATAAAAAAAGCCCTGCAGGGGAGCAAGGCTTTTCTTTAGTGGCAATGAGTGTAGATTGACTGATAATCTACGCTAACTGTGCGCACAAGGTCAAGCACTTATTTTAAAATTATTTATATTTTTCACTGCAAGCAAGTAAGCATGCACAAAACACTCGCCGCTATTTTTCAGCTCTCGGTATCTTGCATGTGAAATATTTAACATCTCTGCACCCTCCCTTGAACTGACATTAAAATAATAATCTTGCTCTATCACCTTGAACACAAGCCGCCTTTCACGTTTTAAATGTACCAAAATCGCTTCAATTATTTCAGCCTCTTCACTATCATAATCAACGACACCATTACCGGGAACAATTACAAAATTAGATTTACCAGGTAATTTTAAATTAGCACCACTGGTTGCTCGCAACCAGGCACCCCATGCGTTTATCAACGAACGCACCTCACCCAACTCATCATGCTGCTTTCGTATTGTTGACATCTTCATACCCCTCATCGAATTGCCACTGTGAGCAAAAAACTGGCTTCGGGTAATTACCCGACACACTACAAGCAATCCCACCTATTGCCATGGCTCGTAAATCACGCTTACAACATGCACGACAACCTTTTTTGTGTTTAATATTATTTATTTGTTGCAGCTCCAATACTTGCTCGGGATTACGTGAATACAAATTTCTCATTTAGCCCGCCTTTTTATTATTTAAATTAAAATGCTCATTGCAGCACGCCTCAGCAGCCTGCTTCTTAACCTCGTCAGACCCTGCTCGAAAATAACCGATGGCCTGTTTTTGATACCAGGCAACATAAACCCTGCTACCGACTTTGCCACCCCAGCAAACCGTATACTTACCTTTCTGCTGGTAATACTCAGGCACTATCCCAGCAGCTCTTTTAGTTTTTCTCGATGTCTAGCGGCAAACTCTTTTGACGATTTATCCGAACCAATTTTTTTAATAAAATCCTTGTGAAAAACTTTCTGCTTGTTATTTGCACACAGGTAAACAAACTCTTGCAATTCAGGCGGCCATGTATCCTTCCGTGATACAGTTGCCCTCAAACCTGCTTTTATACTTTCAAAACTAAAACTTCTAAGCGTACCGGCCCAAATTAAATATGCATCACCGCCAATTACGCCTAAATTGTTTTTGGCTTTGCCACCATAAAATTTTGTAAACTGTCCCCACAACCACATCATTGATTTTTGATGTTCATCAATCAAAGCCTTTGCTGATGTCGATTCCGTGTTCGCTTGCGTAGCTGGCCGCTGCTTCTCGCTGCTCTTGTATAAAATTTCCCGTTGCTCCGTGTTTATCACTTGCCCGCTTAGGTCGCTGATCGATTGCATCTAATTCACCTGATTTATTTTTTTTAATATATTCCCGCACTATCGGGTTGAGATAGGAAACATTGAAATAACCACTGCTCGACGATTGAACCGCCCTGCCAATTGCCAGTTGCAAAACATCAGCACTCAACCCCAACACCAACCACTCATCCATTAATTTTCGATTATGAAAATTAATTAAACTTTTCTCATCGACATACGCAATTAAAAAATCATGAATCTCAGAAATTTTGGTGTAGTTAGTTAGTTTATAGTTAGATGTAAGAGGTGGGCTCCTATTCAGAACAGAACGTGTATCCTGTTCTGGCTCCTGTTCGTACCCTGTTCTGGTTCCTGTTATTTTTGAAAGCCCCATATCAACAACGTTTGAGCCTGATTTAATTGGCTCCTGTTCGGGTTCCTGTTCGGGTGAATTACTGGCTCCTGTTCTGGCTCCTGTTTGTACCCTGTTCATTTGGACGGATTTATTCGAAGTTGCTAAAAGCAATTTAAAAACATTGGGACCAATGTCTTTTCGGCGTCTAATTAAGCCGATGGTTTCAAGCCGATCTAAAATCTTTCTAACCTGGCTTCGGGTATATTCTAATTTTCCTCGACCTCGCAAAGCATCGACATATAAAAGCTCAGTAAAAAATGAGTCGCTTATCCGATAAGACAAACCAGCAATGCCTGTTTTAAAATCTACTATTTGCTTAAGCTCAGCATAAACCTTATAAAGCTCAGCACGCTCATTAAACAGTTCACGCCGCTCTTCTTTATTTAAAGCCGCATTAGCCACCTAACCATTCACCTGCATTGGTATAACTTTATCCAGGGTGTTTTTTAACGTATTTAATGCTGCGATACTTTGCATAATTTCTCGCTTAACTTTCACTCGCTCTTTTTCCGTAATTATTCCGTCGGCCATTGCCAGCTCAACCGCCCTCATTACATCACCGCCTTCACTTGCAGCATGTAAAGCTGCTTGCAAAATAGAACTGGCCGTTTCTTTATTGCTTGATACAAATCGCCCGCCAAATAATCCACATAAAATATCAAGCGGCTCAATATCACCTGTTGCATCAATAATACGAATAAACTCGCTTACATTCGGCATGTTCACCGCATCACTGGGCTGAAGTTTTTTAATTAATGTTTTTTCTAAAACACCTATTTTTCGCGCCATCTTCGATATGCCACCAGCACGCTTACACGACTGATGCAAACTATGAAATAACTGCTCCACTCTCATAACCCTCATAAATTGCGGGAGACTCTATTTAGAATCTCCCCTACCATTAATTATGAATAATCAATACCTAAGCAGCCTCAACAGGCACTGGAAACTCACCGGGACACAACAGATAAGCTTTCGAAACTCCTTCTGTCACAACCTCGATAGCGTACGCAACATTTGTTGGCGTTTTACATTCTCTATTCAGCCAATTCCATACATGCTTTTGAGTTACAACTCGATTAATACCCGCAGATTTAAAGTAATCGGTAAGCCGACTAGCAAGCTCCGTCTGACTGTTACTACAAACTGCCACCGCCCTTTGAAGCTCAACATTGTTACTGTTATTTTTTATCATGCCTATTTTTACTACAGTTGTTGTATTGAGTCAACAGTTTTTGTTGTTTGAATGAACACTACACAGGTTGTAAATTTATAAAATGAAATTCAAAGACAGACTTAAACTAGCGATAAACCAGACAGGCAAGACTCAAAATGAGATTGTTGAAATTTTGAAGCGCATACCTGGTGGCGAAAAATTCACACAGCAAACCTTGTCATCACTGCTAGTGGGTAGAATAAAATCCACATCTTACGTTGCCCATATTGCTAGAGTATGCAATGTCGATGCATTATGGCTTGCATCTGGCGTAAAACCCGAGACACCAGTGCTTGATAGTGGTTACGGCAGCAACGAACAACCTCAATCTTACAGTCCGGTCATTGATGAACAGGTACGTGAAGTAATCGAATATGCTGTAACACACCAATTAAAAGACTACTATTCCAAACTTCCAGCCAGTGCTCAAATTAAACTAGTATTTGAGTTATATAGCACCGCCTATGAAGACAGAGCGCTACTGAGCATCACTAAAGACATGCAAACCTCAACCCTGCTAAAAATGATAAATAGCTAGCCCTTAACTACCGCACCCTCCCCCTATAAGCACCGCTCCAAACACAAATTTAAGTGTTTTCTGTAACTATTTTATTAAAATACTACATTTGTAGTTGACTGAATAACATCATTTGTTGTAATGTGAATTCAGGTCATCAGCCCGCACAGTTAATCTGGATACAAATAGTCAGCAATTTGCGACTTATAAAGTGCCCCAGAGGGATGACCGCCTTTTAATCACGGAGTGAAACAAATGAACGTAGCTATTTGGTTGATAAGTACCGGTGTTATTTGTATAGCAGCAACCCTGTTTGTTGGTTTCGCTATTCACAACGGTATGAACGACAACGACAGTAAAGATGAAGATTAAACACCTGCCAGGTGCACTGCTGTTTACTCTGTTTTTAATAGCCGCTTACAGCATTGAGGCTAAAGACCTCTGCTCTAAAGCCTACCCTGTAACGACTTACTGCAAGATTTTTTGAGGTGTCCATGAATCATAAAAGCTATTTAGATCTATCTAATTGCAAAAACAATGCAATAAAAGAGTGGTTCTCAATGCAACTCATTATTCCTGTCGAAAAATCAAGATATGAATTTGATTTAGATATTTTAGAAAGCGAATGCAACCCAGTATTTATATTTAATAAAAAGTGGCGCTGTGCCAGAAAACACCGGATTAAAAAAAGAACCCTAAGTAAATACCAAAAACATATATTAAAAATAAACAGCTTTGAACTCTGGAGTAAACCGATAGGGTTTTCCTTCAGAAAAATACCCGCTGGGGCAGTAATAAAACACTATCAAGACTAGACCGTTATTAATGAGGCTGTATGGGATACCAATTTAGCAAAGAAACAATACAGCGTGTCGCCAGAAAACAATATGAACTTAACTACGAGGCAAGTATGAAAAAATCGAACGTAATTCATATAGACAATGATGCTTCACGACTACAAGCCGTGAACGCACTCATTGCTAGCAAAATTAGCTGCGAGGCATGCTAGCCATGAGCGCAAGTCAGCAAGTTCAATACGACCAAATAATGGCGGCCATTGAACTCAAATGGAAGGGTCAGGCAGCTGCATTAGAACGCTATAAAAAAGCAAAAAATTTAGATCATGCCCTGCTAATGCTTTGGGAAATATGCGGCTACTTCAAAGGCATGGAAGATTGCGCCAGAGCGATTAAAAACGAAGCACTTTTAACTGATTTGCGTGTTTTATCTCAACTATTAATTTACCGATTTTCATACCACTAAAAACACAATATGAACTTAACTACGAGGCAAGTATGGAAAAATCGAACGTAATTCATATAGACAATGATGCTTCACGACTACAAGCCGTGAACGCACTCATTGCTAGCAAACTGAGCAACTACCCTAAAGAAACCATTGCCGAAGCTATGAAGTATGGTGCTTATCGTTTAAATCAGGGCGACACAGCATACCGCGCAATTTACAAAAGCATTCAACTAACTCGACGCCTGGTTGAAGCGCCTGGTCCAGCAGCAGCCTAATGAATAATGAAAACTACAGCATGCAGGATGCCGCAAGAATGTGCGGTATCGGCACGTTAAAACTTTTTGCACTGCTGCGCGATAAACGTATTTTAACAAAGGATAATTTGCCTTACATGGAGTATCGCGAAAAAGGATATTTAGATATTCACATATCTAAATGGGTACACGACACCATGGGCGAAATGGCACGTTCTAAAACTGTTGTTACGCCTTCAGGTATAGAGTTTATTAACGAATTAATACAGCGGCAGATTAACCGCGACCCTAATGAGTATAAAAAATGCAATTAACCGATACTGAAAAAGCGCGAGAATATATCAACAACGTAAACGGTGACTTTTGTATGCAACTTGTAGCTGACGCAATAGGCTGCGACCGCATAAAAATCGCATCGCTGACAAAAACTTTAAAAAAACAAGGCAGTATACAATTCTCTGAAATAAAGCCACTTGTAAAAGGCGGCCATTATCATGCATTTTATATCCGCATAAAGAAAATAAAGGTCACACCGAGACCCAGTAAAAAAATCTCAATCAACACAAACTCACCATGGCATCAGTTTTGTTTTAAAAGCCATATAAACACTGGAAAAATTGAATAATGATTGAGGTAAACAGCTATTTTAGCGGAGCAGGTTTAATGGATATTGGGCTACTTGAAGCAGGTTTAAATATACAGCAGGCATTTGAATTAGATGCAAACGCCTGTAAAACATACCGCGAAAATTTAGGCCACCATATCAAGCACTGCGACATAACAAATGAGTTAGTTTTAAACAAAAATAGCTGCGATGTAATGGTTTTTACATATCCCTGTACAAAATACAGCACTATAGCCGACATTCACAATGTGCGAACCGGTGATGATTTGTTTCTGCATTCACTCCGTCATTTAGCGCTAAAAAAACCAGAAGCCTACGTAGTCGAAAATGTGCCAGGCATGAAAGCATTTCCCATTGTTATGGAAACCATGACCAAACTACCCGATTACCACGTGCAAACATTTTGCCCCATTAAGTCAGAGCTTTGGTTACCGCAAAGAAGGGACAGATTAATTATTATAGGCACACGAAAACCTTTTACTGTTAGGCCACCTAAAAACGCAAAGCCCACTACGCTTAAATCGATATTAGAAATCGACCCCGATATTAAAATACCAAAATACATTAAAGACAGATTAACTGGTAAATATAGAGATTTACCTATTATTTCAGACCCAAACAAAGGTGACATTGCACCTACCTGTGTTGCGCACTACTCAAAAGATAAAAGCACACGCTTAGTAAAAGACAAACGATTCCCAATGGGAGTGAGACCCTATTCTGTTAGAGAGTTCGCCAGACTCCAGGGCATACCCGACTGGTTTAAATTTACAGTGTCAAACTCAGCAGCTTATAAGCAAATAGGAAATGGCGTATCAGTACCGGTGGGCAGATGGATTGGAAACGAACTTAAAAGGTATTTCAAATGAAAAACATAATATTTATATTACTACTCAGCATAAGTGCTCAAACCAAAGCCGATGGGTTTTATGTATTCGGAGGCGTATATGCCTACGATGATGGCAACGTAAGCGGCACTAAAGCTGATTATGACGGTATATCACCAGACGCTTACTACGGCATTAAATATATTTACGACGTAACAGATAGACTTTTTTTAAGTACCGGGTGGAAGCATCAATCTAGTGTTTCTTATAGAGAAGTGGGCGGTGGTTTCCAAGGTGTATTTGCAGATTTTAATTTGAAAATATTTTAACAGTATCAGGAAAAATATTATGAATATTGAAATTAAACTTGGTTGGTATCTAATTCCCTTAGCCGTAACAATTATAAGTTTTATAGTTGCTAATAATTATACATACAGAGGTAGTAGTGGTTACGCCGCTATAGATCTTGAGGGTGTTGTTAGAAATGCAATAGCCTTAATAATTTCACTCATAGCGTGGCTAACCTACGCGTTGATATTTTAATACCAGGCCAATAACATGAAATTACTATTATCTCTAATCATATTTATTTCTATGCCGTTACACGCATCAAATAAAAACATTTCCTATGCCGATAAAAAAGTAATTAAATCATTTGTTATAAAAGTAAACCCAACACTCGTTGCTGCGAACGCCTGCTTAAAAGAGCTAATAAATAAAAACAAGCCAGGCATTCAATGCGAAAGCTACCATACAAAAATAGCGGAGCTAAACCGAATTTACAGAGTGATTAGCTTAATTGACAAAAAAAAGCGAAACCACGCCATAGCTAACAACAACGAATGGTACTCCGCTTTTCTTTTATACGACAAATTACAATTTATTGTTATGAGGATTAATGACAAGTGAAAACATTTATAGCTAATCAGGATTAAATTATGGGATTAACATGTGAATGTGATAACGATTGGTGGCCAGACCCTGGCGATTGGATGTGGTCAGAACGGCCAGACGGGTACAAGAAATTTCCGTTTAAGGTCAGGAGAAAATGCAGTTCGTGCCATGAGCTAATAAATATTGGCGCTTTAGCTGTTGAGCACTATCGAGTAAGAATTCCTGATACTGACATCGAGGTGAGAATTTACGGGGATGACGGCGAAATACCCATTGCCTCCGACTGGATGTGTGAACGTTGCGGGGATTTATATTTTTCGCTAACTGAGCTTGGGTATTGTGTTAATCCTCGTGATGATATGCGAGGGCTTATTGAAGAATATGTCAACGAACACACAGGTATTCAGGAGTAAATCATGGGTTGGTCAATAGGTTTTGATGGTAATTGGAAACGTGACATAGGTTATGCAGTGCCTGCAATTTGTGATCACCCTGGTTGTGAAAATGAAATTGATCGCGGGATTAGTCATGTTTGTGGCGGTGCTGCTTATGGCGGTGATGATGGGTGCGGCCTGTATTTTTGTTCAGACCATCTATATCCAATTAAATGCGAACAATGCATTGATGACAAGGAGCCATTTGACTCTAAACCAGATATAAAGGTTTGGATTGAGCATAAGTTAACACATGATAGCTGGAAAGAATGGCGGGATGAAAATCCGGATGAAGTAAAGAAAATGAAGTTGATATATTTACGGCAAAATTTTAACGGTAAGTAATTATGGCATGGCAAAAAATATCACAATTCAGAGATGATGCATTTGAGGAAGGCTCAAAGCCTCAAATTCGCACTATAATAAACTGGATAGAAGCTGGGGAGCTATACGGGCGCAAGTTCGGTGGCCAGTGGTATGTTGACCCTGACATTTCAATAGTACCGGGCAATACAAGCAAGCCAAACTTAAGCAACGAGGCAATGGAGCTAGTTAACCAAGCACAGGCATCATGATAAAACGAAACGATAAAAATCAGGATTTAGCGGATAACCTTCATATAAGTAGCAAAAAAAAAGGTGTTACTTACTTTTACTATTTGCACCCTATCACTAAAAAACGCAGCGCCATGGGTTGCAACAAAAAAGCCGCCATCGAGGCCGCTAATTATTTAAACAGCCTACTCACAAAAAATGCACCGTTAATTCAAAGCGTAATTAACCCAAAAAAGAAAACACTTTTACAGGTTGTTACCGAATATAAAAAAAACGAAGTGCCAAACAAACCCTGGGCAAAAGGCACCGCAGATAATTACCGATACCGATACAATAAATTCGCTAAAGACTTAGGCCACCACATGATTGAAGTGGTAGACAGGCTAATGATAGCAAACTGGCTTAATGGTTTTGCCGTAAGCAACGACGTGCACAACACTACATTATTTATTATTAAAGATATTTACGATTACGCCATATCCAGAAAATACTTAAATAGCAACGAAGCCGCGGCCGTACGTAAAAAATCACTCTCTAAAAAGCTGGAAGCCAACAAAAAAGCCCGGCAACGCCTCACTGTTGAAATGTTTTGGGCGATACACGATAAAGCGCCTACCTGGTTAAAAAATGCCATGGAGCTCTCATTAATAACGCTGCAGGCCCGTAATGAAATTATAAACATGAAATTCGACCACCACCGGGCTGGCTGGTTATATGTAATACGCCAAAAGGTCGCAGGTGAATCAGACTTTGGTTTTATCCGGATACAATCAACTACGCAAATTGATAACATTGTAAAACGAAGCCGCAACCAAATAATTTCGCCTTACATTATTCACTACAACCCAAAGCGCATGCGCAGAGACCAAATGATTAATAAAAACCATTGGTCATGCATAACACCCGGTTATTTATCAAACCAATTCAAGTCCGCCCGCGACAAATGCGAACTGTTTAACGACTGGAACCCAAAAGAAAAACCCACATTTCACGAAATTAGATCACTGGGCGCACGTATTTACAGAGAGCAAGGCAGGCCAAAGCAATATATTCAAAGCCTACTCACCCACTCTAACCAAAAAACCACCCAAATATATCTGGACGGTGGCCAGTTAAGTGATGAGCACTTCTATAAGGTTGAGGCTGGGCTAGATTTGATGAATTTACCTAAGATATAACCGAAAGAATATATTAAATGATTACTTTCTCCCTTCAATAACAATATTAATTCATATAAAGATACAATTTTAACTAGTAAAATAGATTAAATTAGGAGAATATCTATTGGTTATAACTAGAAATAGTTGCTGTTAACAGATGTTAGGTAAAAAAAGGAAATAAAATTATGACTGAAGCTGAAATCCCAATATATCTAAACTTGTCATTTTGGTCTGTTGTCGTAGCTACGATTGCTATAATTTTATCTCAAATTCCTCCAATTAAAGAATTATTAAAGAAAGCAAAATTAGATTTAGAAGTTTATTCAAAAATATCTGTTACACACAAATTAGGTAACCCAAACTTACAATTACATCTTATGCTTACAAATATTGGTGGTCGAAAAATCAGAATAAAAGATATATCAGTCATTATTTCACGTGAAGGCAAAGAGCTTGCAATATTACCTGCACAAAATTATCTTCAAAATCAGAATGATCAAAACGCACTTTTATTTACAACTTTTTCATTATCACCAAATCAGGAATGGGCTCATATCATTAATTTCTTAAATATCTTCAATAGAGAAGAAGAAAAAAAATATCAAAGTATTGAAGGCGCCATGATCACTGATTACCGTGAAAAATTTAAAGAATTAGACACTGAACCTGAAAAAGATCACATGATTGAACATGAAAAGGAACTTGTAGACAAAGCATTTGCTTTTTACAACTCAAAACAAATATGGAAATCAGGCGAATACAACATGAAAGTTAATATAGCAACAACTGATCATGTTGCGGACATATCAAAGAACTATCGTTTTACTCTATTTGAATCACATGCTGAGCAATTGTCTGAAATAACGAAGAGTTATAAATATGGTGGTGGAATATGGTGTAATCCAGCACACGTACAAACAACTGTAATATTACAAATAACAGAAGCCTAACTGGCTAGTATAGGAATTATATTTAATTTTGCTTTATTATTTTTAGTACAAAGACCAATTTAAAAACGATTAAGTATTGGCTGTATATGCGGCTATTTAATACTAATTCAACAGTATTATTCCCGAATCTTTACCGAATCTTTACCGAATAAGTAAAGCTTATAGTATATGAAAATCACACAAGTTATTGATTCATATATTAAAAACTGGTCGGGACGACAGGATTTGAACCTGTGACCACCACACCCCCAGTGTGGTGCGCTACCAAACTGCGCTACGCCCCGAATAGGCGGTGAATTCTACACTGAGTGGAGGTTTGATTAAAGTATTTTCT